>Ga0102588_1000055_pt1 | contig 270221 bp, 259 predicted proteins | sample AraplaMF_Col_mMS_FD_76854 | JGI IMG/M metagenome (GOLD analysis project Ga0102588, IMG submission 76854) | Arabidopsis root microbial communities from the University of North Carolina, USA - plate scrape MF_Col_mMS (SPADES assembly) (version 2) | ecosystem: Host-associated > Plants > Roots >... | reverse complement strand
TGCCCTTCTCAAACCACGCTACAGCGGCCGCGCGCTGATCCTCTGACAACAAACTGCTCGCATACATAAAACTGCTCCCCGGAAGTCGGAACTGAATTTCTCAGTCCAACTTTCGGGGAGCAGTTCATTAGGTGGTGGCCGCCGTCGTCCGCTCGGTCACGCAGAGCCACGGCCGGCATCCGCCGGAACCAGGCTGCGATGGTAAATTTGCCCGATGGCGAGACCGCGGAACCAGACGAACCGTCGACGCGAGCTCGTGGCGGTCACCGCGCGGCTGCTGGTTGAGCGCGGCGCGGCCGGGGCGCGGTTGACGGACATCGCGGACGCTGCGGGGCTGACGCCCGCCTCGATCTCGTACTACTACCCGAACCTCGTGGAGCTGTACGCCGAGACCACCCAGACGGCGGCCGCCGAATACATCACGGCCCGCAGGGCCCACGTGGAGGCGTGCACTGGCCCGGCCACCAAGCTGCGCGAATGCCTCCGCCTGGGCATCCCGATGAAGGGGGAGCCCTCGTTCGACGCCACCGCGCTGCTCCTGGAGATCACGGCACTGAGCACCCGGAACCACGAGTTCGACGAGCCGGCGGATGGGTTCATGACCGCGCAGACGGAATTGTTCGAGGAGATCATCCGCGAGGGCATGGAGACGGGAGACTTCTCGCCGGCCACTGATGCCGCTCAGGTGGCGAGAACCCTGCTGGCCATCGAAGACGGCCTGGCGCCGTCGATCATCCGCGGGGCGATCACCGCGCAGGACGCCTTGAAGACGATCTCATCCGCGGCGGGCACCCTCCTCGGCGTCCGGCCCGAGTCGACGGCGGGTGCCGCCTTGCTGGGTCAAGCGGAGGCCTGAAGACCCGAGCGCGCGGGCGGTCCGAACTACCCGGGCTGGTGCGCCGTTACCAGGGCGTCGAACTCACGGACGCTGACGCCGTCGGCCGTTTCCACCGGAAGGCCGTTACGGGCCCAGTACTCGATCCCGCCGATCATTTCCTGCACCGGGTAGCCGAGTTCGGCGAAGGCGAGCGCGGCGAAGGTGCTCCCGTTGCAGCCCGGACCCCAGCCGTAGACCACCACTCGGCTCCCGACCGGAATGAGCTGCGGGGCGCGGGCAGGGATCTGCGCCGTCGGCAGGTGCACGGCTCCGGGGATGTGCCCGTGGTCCCAGGAGGAGAGGCGCCGGGTGTCCACCAGCACGAAGCTGCCGGGGGCGGCGCCGGCCACGTCCATCACATCGATTTCGAAGCGGAGCTTGGCCCGGAAGTACTCCGAGGCGGCGCCTCCGCCGGGACGCGTTTCCGTTACGGGGTCCTGCATGGCGTTCCTTTTCTCCGAGTTTGCCAAGCCGAGCGCAATCATAGCCGCCGGCATCCGTCGCATCGGTCCAATGTATACCCCCGGGGGGTACTTGCGAAGTACCCCCCGGGGGTATACATTGGACCCATGACCACGGTAGATCCCCTCACCACACCGGCCGGCACTGCCCTCGCTTCGGCTGCCGCCGAGGACCCGCACGCCGGGCACGGTTACACCGCGAACAAAGACTCCTACCTGCGCCGGCTGAAACGGATCGAAGGCCAGGTCCGTGGGATCGCCCGCATGGTTGACGAGGACAAATACTGCATCGACATCCTCACCCAGGTGGCCGCCGTCAATAAGGCGCTGCACGCCGTCAGCCTCGGCCTGCTCGAGGAACACATCGGGCATTGCGTGGTGGGCGCGGCGTCGGAACCCGATCCCGAGGCCCGTGCGGAAATCATCAACGTCAAGGTCAAGGAGGCCACGGATGCCATCGGGCGCCTGCTGCGGTAACACAACGAACTCTCACCACACCATCCAACTCACCACCAAGGAGCACGCCATGGGACAGAACTCCGCCAGCATCCAGACCAACGTCAGCGTTTCGGGCATGACCTGCGGGCACTGTGTTTCTGCGGTCAGCGAGGAAATCGAAGCCCTCGACGGCGTGAAGTCCGTGGCGATCGACCTGAACGCAGGCGGCATTTCGACAGTGACCATCACTTCCACCCAGGAACTCTCCCCCTCGGAAATCGGCGAAGCCGTGGCCGAGGCCGGATACCTGGTAGTGGCCAACGACGCGTAGGGGGACATCGTGGGGAACCAGGACTTACTCAAGCAGCAAGGTACCCGCATCATCGAATTGGATATCGAGGGCATGACCTGCGCATCATGCGTGGCCCGGGTGGAGCGGAAGCTCGGCAAGCTCGAAGGCGTCGAAGCCTCCGTGAACCTCCCCCTCGAATCCGCCAGCGTCACGGTCCCGGCGGACATCACGGACCAGCAGATCGTAGACACGGTCAACGCCACGGGCTACAAGGCCTACCTCAAACCTCAGCCGGGCGCCCACTCCCACCACGACGACGAACACGATCACAGTGACGAGCTCCGCGATCATCAAGGTGAGCACACCGCAACGGAACACGACCACAGCGTCGGCGCCGGTGGCATGCGGCAGCATGCGTCCAAGCGAGGCACGAGCGAGCATGCAAAGCATGGCGCCGGTGGCGTCGCGGCAGGCGACCCCACCGCCGTCGAGCACATGGAACACGGTGCTGGTGGGGCCGCGGCAGGCGACCATATGCATCATGGTCCGGCAGCGAAGCAGCTCCGCCCCCGACTGATCACCGCCGCCGTGCTCACCGTGCCGGTGTTCGCGATCTCGATGATCCCGGCCCTGCAGTTCGCGAACTGGGGCTGGGTGGCGGCGGCGCTGGCGTTGCCGGTGGTCAGCTGGGCGGCGTGGCCGTTCCACCGTGCCGCCGCGATCAACGCCCGGCACTTCGCCTCCACCATGGACACCCTGGTGTCGATCGGCGTGCTGGCGGCCTACCTGTACTCGGCATGGCAGTTGTTCGCGGACCCGCGGATGACCGAGCACCCCGGCATGGAATCCATGGGCGGGGGCCTGTACTTCGAGGTGGCCGCGGTGGTCACCACTTTCCTGCTGCTGGGCCGCTACCTCGAGGCGAACGCGAAGGCCAAGGCCGGCGACGCCCTCAAGGCGCTGCTGAGCCTCGGCGCGAAGGACGCCACTGTCCTGCGCAACGGCGTCGAGCACAAGATCCCTGCGGACGAACTCGAAGCAGGCGACCTCTTTGTGGTCCGCCCTGGCGAGAAGATCGCCACCGACGGCGTAGTCGCGGAAGGCACGTCCGCCGTCGACGCTTCACTGCTGACGGGTGAGTCCGTCCCGGTGGAGGTCGGCCCGGACAGCCCGGTCACCGGCGCCACCATCAACACCTCGGGCCGGCTGGTAGTGCGCGCCACCCGGGTGGGTTCGGAGACCACGCTTGCCCAGATGGGCCGGCTGGTCAGCCAGGCGCAGACCGGCAAGGCGCCCATCGCCCGGCTCGCGGACCGCATCAGCGCCGTGTTCGTGCCGGTGGTGCTGGTCCTCGCGGTGCTCACCTTCCTGGTGTGGTTCCTCGTGACGGGCGACCTGAACGCGTCCTTCACGGCCGCCGTCGCGGTCCTTGTGATCGCCTGCCCGTGCGCCCTGGGCCTCGCAACCCCGGTGGGCCTGCTGACCGGCACCGGCCGCGGCGCCCAGCTGGGCATCCTCATCAAGGGCCCGCAGGTCCTTGAGGACACCCGCACCGTGGACACCATCCTGCTGGACAAGACCGGCACGGTGACCAGCGGCAAACTGGCCGTGGACGGCACCGTCTCCCTGAACGGACACCGCGAAGCGGACGTCCTCGCGCTGGCGGGTGCGGTGGAGGCCGCTTCCGAGCACCCGATCGCGCACGCAATTGCCGCAGCCGCCAAGGATGCACTGCCCGACGGCGGCAGCCTGCCGGCGGTGTCGGACTTCAGTTCGGCCGCCGGCGGCGGAGTCCGCGGAACGGTGGCACTGAACGGCGGCACCGCGCGGACCGTCGTCGTGGGCCGCTCCGGCTGGCTGGAAGAGAACGGGATCGCCCCGGACCGGGCACAGCGCAACGCCCTGGCAGATTCGGAGGCCGGCGGCGCCACCGCGATCTGGGTTGCCGTGGACGGCACGCCAGCCGGAATCGTGGCCCTACGGGACACCATCAAGGACGGATCCGCGGCGGCGATTGCGGAACTGAAGAAACTGGGCATCAGGCCGATGCTGCTCACCGGCGACAACGCCGCAGTGGCCGCCCAGGTGGCGGACGCCGTCGGGATCGCGCCGGAGGATGTGTTCGCCGGTGTGCTGCCGGAAGGCAAGGTGGACGCGGTCCGCCAATTGCAGGCCAAGGGCGCCACGGTGGCCATGGCCGGTGACGGCGTGAACGACGCCGCGGCGCTGGCGCAGGCGGACCTGGGCATCGCGATGGGCTCGGGCACGGATGTGGCGATCGAGGCTTCGGACCTGACCGTAATGGGCAGCGACCTGGGGCAGCTGGTGCAGGCGATCGAGTTGTCGAGGAAGACCCTGGCGACGATCAAGACCAACCTGTTCTGGGCGTTCTTCTACAACGCAGTTGGCATTCCGGTAGCGGCCCTGGGGCTGCTGAACCCGATGATCGCGGGCGCCGCGATGGCCGCTAGTTCCGTGCTGGTGGTGGGCAATTCCTTGAGGCTGCGCGGCTTCGGGAAATAGCGGTGTACGTCCTCGGTGTCGGTGGGAACCTCTTCATGGGGAGGGGTTCCCATCGACACTCTTTGCGCGGCCGGGATAGCGTCTAGGTATTGGGGATGCCGAAGAGTTCGGATCCGCGACAAACCAAAAGGAGACACACCATGGCCATTTGGGGCGCAGATGTACAGCAGCTCAAGACCCTCGGCAGCAAGCTCAGCGCCGGTTCGAACGAAATCGAGCAGCAGCGCAACACCCTGAACAAGGTCCTCCAGGGCACCGACTGGAAAGGCCCGGACGCCGACCGCTTCCGCAACGAATGGCAGTCCCAGCACATGACCGCCCTCCAGAAGGTCGCCCAGGCACTCGACGAAGCCGGCAAGAAGGCCACGAAGAACGCCAACGAGCAGGAACAGGCCTCCCACTAGCGTTCGAAGCCCGACGGTCTCACCGGCCGAAACGTGGATGACCCCCTCAAATGTGAGGGGGTCATCCGTGTTTCGTCCGGCAAAGCCGCGCTGCCCTCAGATCACTTCGGGAGCCGGGCTAAGCCTCCGGGACCGCCCGCACCGAAGCGGCGACGGCGATTGGCGCGCTGGTCGCGGAGTGGGCAGCGATCGCGCGGCTCACGCAAGAAACCTTGAAGCCCTAAGGCGGCCCCGGCGCCGCGGCCCTCATTCCAGCCCCGTCCTCTCCCGCAACCAATGGACGGCGGCCTTGCCCTGCCGCCGCTGGAAGTCCCGGAGCCTCGGGAGGCCGGGCGGGGGCGGCTGCCGGGCCGCATCGGTGAAGTACGCGCCCAGGCCGGCGAGCACGCCGTCGAGCCCCTCCGCATCAGCGGCCGCGAAGACGCCGTGGGAAGCGAGCATCGCGTCGACATCGAACTGCGGATCGAAGGTCCGCACGTTGAGCAGCAGGGAGAGAGCGTCCATCCACGGCGCACCCACGCAGGCCCACGGCCAATCCACTAGGATCGCGCGGCGGTCTGCAGTGATCAGGATGTTATCGGCGCGGACGTCAGTGTGCACCAAGGAATGGCCGTCCAGGGCTGCAAGACCGGCGCGGGCCATTTCTCCGAGCCGCGGAAGGTTCCGTAGCACCCGGGGATCGGACTCCTCGGGCGGTCTCTCCCGGATGCGGGTCCAGCCACCGAACGGTTCCGTGAGTTCCTGTTTCAGGCGCGGCAGGCGTTCGAGTTCCGCGGGCAGCGGCGTCTCCGCCACCTCAAGCAGCGCATCCAGCACCAGGCCGAGTTCCGCGGGAGTCCACGGGGTCCGCGGGTGCCGGCCCTCGACGTCGGCAAACACGAGCGCCACCCAGTCGCCGTCGTCGTACCCCCCGATCAGCCTCGGGGCAGGTAGCTGCTCCGGCAGCGCCGCCGCGACCGCGGCCTCCCTGCGGTGAATGCCCGGCGAGTGCTCGTTCAGGGCCGAAGACACCGCCTTTACGAAGGCACGGCGCCCTGTGGCAGTGCGGACCCTGTCCGCACTGCCTGGAGAGAATCCACCATGTTGCCCGTTGGCCACGACTACAGGGGCACCGAGAAGTTCCTCGACCTCGGCCCGCACTCGGACGGGCAGGTCCGCCCATCCGATCCGCGGGCTCCATTCCTTCTGCATGGCACCCCATCCTGCCATGCGTCGCGCGTGGTTCCGTCAGCTGCGCTTGACGAAGGCGGAACTTAAGCCGTGCCGAAGCGTACCGCGGCGCGGGCCCTGGCCTTGGCAGCTTCTTCCTCGCGGTTCTTGGCCGGACCGTGGCTCACCAGGGAGTCGAGCAGGTGCTGCGTGATGTGGGCGATCTGGTGCACGGCCTCTTCGAAAGCTTCTTCGTTGGCCTTGGATGGCTTGGTGCTTCCGCTGATTTTGCGCACATACTGCAGCGCTGCTGCCTCCACTTCCGCCGAGGTGGCACGCGGTTCGAAGTTATGCAGGGTGTGGATATTGCGGCACATGGATTCATGCTAGGCCGGACCGCCGGCATTGGGCAGGCCCCCGAAGTCCGCGGTACGCAATTTGGTGGCTCGCCTATCCGTCCGGATCCGAGTAGCGAAGGCCGAAAAAACGGGTACCGACTACTCGGGTGCCCCGCATTACCGGACGCCTACCCTTCAATCAGCGCGCAGGGGGCGCGCTGGCATTCCATGGAATGTCCTGTCTCGAGAGGCTGGGCGGTGGAGACGGTGAAGCGGGGGTGCCAATGCGCCACGTATCCAACGACGGGATCTTTTGCTGAACGTGCCGGCCAGTACGTGCAGCCCGGGCGGTCCTCAATGGGCTTCCGCGGACTGTAGTGCATGAAACATGGTTCAGAACCTGGATTGAGGAACAAAGAACATGAAGAAACTATGGGCTGCCGGCGCTGTTGCCGGACTCGTCCTGCTGGGCGTTGCACCGTCGGCGATGGCTTCCCCGCCGCCGGACCACAAAGTCTCCTACTGCCACGCAACGCACAGCGAGACCAATCCCTTTGTACCGGTCACCACCGATGAGCTCGCCGTGGTCATGGGACACCAGAACCACCAGGACTTCGAAGATGTCATTCCGCCCTTCGACTGGGCACTGCCCAACAACAGCGGTCACTTCGATGGCCTGAACTGGGGCCCCGGAGCTGCAGACTTCGTCGCCAACGGCTGCGTCGCCGGCACGCCGACCAGCTGACCAGAAGGTTTCCTTCCCGGGGAAAAGGAGGGGCCGGCACGCGCCGGCCCCTTTTCCTGTGCACCCACGGTGGTTGCGGTGGCGGTCACCGTGGGCGTCCATTTGCTCGGACGACGGCGGACCCTCCTTAGCGTGGGCCTGGGCACGCTCGTCTTTGTCGCGTTGGTGAACCTCTGACGCCCGACCCCGCACCAATGGGTAGCAGTTCATGGGGAGGGGTTCCCATCGACACTCTTTGCGCGGCCGGGATAGCGTCTAGGTATTGGGGATGCCGAAGAGTTCGGATCCGCGAATTCCACAAGGAGACACACTATGGCCATTTGGGGCGCAGATGTACAGCAGCTCAAGACCCTCGGCAGCAAGCTCAGCGCCGGCTCGAACGAAATCGAGCAGCAGCGCAACACCCTGAACAAGGTCCTCCAGGGCACCGACTGGAAAGGCCCGGACGCCGACCGCTTCCGCAACGAATGGCAGTCCCAGCACATGACCGCCCTCCAGAAGGTCGCCCAGGCCCTCGACGAAGCCGGCAAGAAGGCCACCAAGAACGCCAACGAGCAGGAACAGGCCTCCCACTAGCGTCAGCGCGACGGTCTCACCGGCCGAAACACGGATGACCCCCTCAAATGTGAGGGGGTCATCCACGTTTTCACAGGTGTTTCCGCGCGGAGCCGCAACGCGGCGGCAGCTCCCGCGGCGGCAGCTCCCGCGCCGGCAGCTCCCGCGGCGGCTTTAGCCCTCGGCGACCGTCCGTGCGGAAGGCACGGGTTCGACGTCGTTCGCGTGGTCAAGCTCCGCATACGGCTCGGCGCCGCCGGTCACCGAAACGTCCAGGCGCTCGGCGCGGAGTTCGTCCACGCGCACCAGCACCACGCCGAAGATGATCAGGGTGCCGCCCAAAAGCTGTACGGTGCTGGGCAGTTCGGACAACAGCAGCCAGGCCCAGACGACGGCGAACAGCACCTCGGTGAGCGAAATGAAGGACGCCACCTTGGAGCCCAGGCTGCGTGCGGCCATGATACCGGTGACGTAGGACAGGACGGTGGACAGCAGCACCAGCCCGGCGACGGACACCCACCACGGGGTGTACCAGGGGCCGAGGTGGGTATCGGCGGTGCTGAAGGACATGGGCAACAGGCCGAATGCAGCCGCCGCCCACATGACGATTGCGCCGGCCAGGAGACCGCCACCGGCCAGGACCAGCGGGGGGAGTCCGTCGTTCTGCTTGGCCGTGATGAAGAAGTAGATCACCAGGCAGACCGCGGCGGCCATGCCCCAGAGCACGCCGACGAAGTCCACTTTGACGGCGCCGGTGAGGTCGAGCACGAAGACCAGGCCACCCAGGGACAGCAGGGTGCCGATCGAGGTCAGCGCGCGCGGACGGCGCCGGGTGGCTGCCCACAGCCAGAGGACGATCATGGTGGGGGCAAGGTATTCGAGCAGCAGGGCGACGCCCACGGACAGGCGCTCCACCGCGTTGAAGTAGAACAGCTGGCAGCCGGCCACGCCGATGAGGCCGAACAGCAGGATGGTGAGCCAGTTTTCCCGGAGCTGGTGCCAGCGGCCGCGGAGTGCGACGGCGGCGGGAACGGCCAGGACCAGCGCGGCGCCGCTGAGGCGGACCGCGACGGCGGCGCCCGGCGTCCAGCCTGACTCCAGGAGGGATTTCGCGAAAGAGCCGGACAGTCCGAAAACCGCCGAGGAGAAGAGCGCGACGCCCAGGCCGGAGGCCATGAAGCCTGCCGCGCCCCGGCTCTTGGCAGCTGACACAGCACGCCTCCTGTCAGGACTAAAATGGGTTACGCTCCTGACAATACTCCCCAGCCAAGTAAGGAGTCAAAGTGCTTTTTGCACCTGACACTGAAGTGGCCCTGCGCGCCGTCGTCCATCTGATCAACACCGCCGCCAACGACGGCGAGGAATTGGCCACCCCGGAGGACCTCGATGCCTTCCTCGACGCCGAAGAATTCACCGGGGTACGGGCAGGGACGGAGCGGGAGCTGGAGAGCGTGAAGCGGCTCCGCAGGGAACTCACTGCGCTCTGGACGGCGGACGAGGACACGGCCGTCCACGCGGTGAACCAGATGCTGGTGAAGGCGAAGGCCCTCCCCCAGCTCGTGAAGCACGACCACTGGGACTGGCATCTTCATGCCACTACTCCCGATGCGCCGCTCGTGGAACGCATGGGCGCCGAGGCGGCCATGGCACTGGTGGACGTCATCCGCAGCAAGGAGATCGACCGGATGCGGGTCTGCGCCGCCGAGGATTGCGATGCGGTGGTGCTGGACCTCAGCCGGAACCGCTCGAAGCTTTACTGCGACACGGGAAACTGCGCCAACCGGGCGCATGTGGCCGCGTACCGGGCACGCCGCGCGAGCGCATAGAAGGCGCGCGAGCGCTTAGCGCGCGAGCGCTTAGAGGGTGTCTAGTTGTCGCCGGGTTCCGGCGCATCAGGCTTTTCCGGCGCGGGAGAGGCGGGGCCGGGAACGGCGCCGCCGTGGCTGCCGGGCCGGCGGGACGTCAGGTTGATACCCGAGCCCTTGCCCAGGTGCTCGGCGTTTTCCTTGTAGCTCATGGAGAGCATCGCAGCCATGACCAGGCTGACGATGAACGCGATGCCGCCGCCGGTGAAGGCGAGGTCGAAGCGCGCCGCATGGCCGCTGCCGCCCGAGGCGAAGATCAGCACCGCGACGAAGACCAGCACACCCCAGAATGCGGAAAACATCAGCGGCCCCTTCACCGAGGTCCGCATCTTGCGCGGCTCTCCTGGTTTCTGGTCTGCCAAAGTGGTCCTCCAATGGTGCCGGCGCTTCGCGCGCCTCAAGAGTTCTACAGAAAGTAGAAGGTACGGTTACTAGTTTACGTCCTCGGCAGGCACGCCGTGCCCACGGCCTCCGCGGCCGCCTGCGTCATGCCGCAGGCTCAGGCCGGAGAGCGTCCACAGGACCCCCGAAATGATGGCGCCGCCGCCTGCGACACCCAGCAGGGCGTGCGCTCCGAGGTTGGTGAAGAAGGGCAGCAGCGCCGCCGTTCCGATACCCACGACGCCGGAAATCAGCCAGTCGCGCGCCAGCACCTGGCGTCCGCGCTGGCGCAGTCCCTGGACGAGTTCCCACACGCCGAGCACCAGCAGGGCGAGGGAGGCTGAAGCGGTGGCACCGGCGTCGGACTGGGTCAGCACCGCACCCACGCCGCCCAGCGCGACCACGGCGGCGATCGCCAGCGGGGCGCTTCCACTGCGCAGCACCGAGAAGATCCGCAGCACGGCGAACGCCGTCGCCAGCAGGTACAGCCCAAGCGCCCAAGCGAGGACCTGCACGGACGGCGCCCCCCAGAACACCGTCACGGCCCCGAAAACGAGGGCGATCGCGGCGCGCAGCAGCACCGGCTTCCAGGTCGCGGCGTCATCGGAGCCGGAGAGCCAGGAAGGGACAGATGCTGACGAGGAGGGGGAAGTCACCCATCCAGTTTAGCGATCAGAACCCGCCGGGCCGTCCGGGCCGCCGACGGCGGAGTCAGGACCCCAGCACCATCCACTTGTCGCTGCGCGAGCGCAGGCCCAGGGTGACGCTGCGGGCCAGCATGTAGCCGAGGCCGAAGGCCGCCCAGAGCCAGAGCAGCCCGGCCGCGCCCTCGGGTCGGGTCAGGTGGACGGCACCAAGCAGGGGCAGGTAGAAGGCGAGGTTCACGACGCCGGCGATTGCCAGGTAGCGGGCGTCGCCCGCGCCGATCAGCACGCCGTCGAGCACGAACACAAAGCCGGCCAGCGGCTGCCCGGCGGCCAGGATCCAGAGCGCCCCAGTCAGGGCGGACTGCACGGCGGCGTCGGAGGTGAAGAGCAGGCCGGCCCACGGCGCGGCCACGGCCAGCAGCACTCCGGTCAGCACGCCGAAACCCAGCCCCCAGCGGATCATGGTCCGCGTGAGTTCACGGGCCTCGGCGGGCCGGGCGGCGCCGAGTTCCTTGCCGATCAGGGCCTGGGCCGCAATCGCCAGGGCGTCCAGCGCGAAGGCCAGGAACGAGAAGATCGTCATGGTGAGCTGGTGCGCGGCCAGGTTGACCGCGCCCTGCGAGGTGGCCACGAGCACGGTGGCGAGGATCGCCAGGCGCAGCGAGAGGGTGCGGAGCATCAGCCAGGATCCCACGGTGGTCATGGCCCGGATGCCGTGCCAGTCGGGCCGCAGGGACACTCCATGGCGGCGGGCATTGCGGCCGACCATCACCAGGTACACGGCCGCCATGGCCCACTGCGCGATGCTGGTGCCGAGCGCCGAACCGGTGACCGAGAGGTGCAACCCATACACCAGCACCCAGTTCAGTGCGATGTTGAGGGCGAAGCCCGCGGTGGCCACTACCAGCGGGGTGCGGGTGTCCTGCAGGCCGCGGAGCACGCCCGTCCCGGCGAAGATCAGCAGCATGGCCACCAGCCCGGGCATGGACCAGCGAAGGTAGTCAACGGCGAACCCGCGCACCTCTCCCCCGGCGCCGAACAGGTCCACCAGCGACCCGGCAGCGAAGAAGCCGGCCACCGCCAGGACCGTGCCGAGCAACAGGGCCAGCCAGACGCCGTCGCGCCCTGATGCGAGGGCCTTGGACAGCTTGCCGTCGCCGATCGCGCGGGCGACCGCCGGCGTCGTCGAATAAGCCAGGAAGACCATCAGCCCGACGGCGGTGTGCAGCAGTGTGGACGCCAGCCCGACGCCGGCCAACTGGCTCACCCCGAGATGGCCCACGATGGCCGAATCCGCCAGGAGGAACAGGGGTTCGGCGATCAGGGCGCCGAAAGCCGGAACGGCGAGACGGAGGATCTCGCGGGCGTGGGACGGGTTGGCGGCGCGGGCTACGGTCTGGGGCACTTTTCCACCATAACGGGCAGAGCCGACAAGCCCGGGGCTCCGTTGCTTCCCGTCACATTTACTTGACACTTCAAGCAATTTTCGAAACGCTGGACGCATGAACAAATCCACCCTGACCAACACAGCCCTTACCGTCCTGCGCGTCATCGTCGGATTCATCTTCGCCGCGCATGGCTGGCAGAAATTCAATGAATTCACTATCGCCGGCACCCAGGCCGCCTTCACCCAGATGGGCGTCCCCGGCGCCTCCACCGTGGCGCCCGTCGTGGCCGGCCTGGAACTGGTGGGCGGCATCGCGCTCATCGCCGGTCTCCTGACCCGCGTCTTCGGCATACTCCTTGCCTTGGACATGCTCGGCGCCCTCGTCCTGGTGCACGCTCCGGCTGGCGTCTTCGTCGCCAACGGCGGCTACGAACTGGTGCTTGTCCTCGGCGGCGGCGCTCTCGCCCTGGCCTTCGCCGGCGCCGGACGGGTCTCCGTCGACGCCGCCGCCTTCGGCCGCAAGGGCTCCAAGCTGGGCATCCTCGCCTAGCTGGTTCAACGGCGTCGTCCAACAGAAAACGCACCCGTTTCGGCGGGTGCGTTTCCGTTGGAGCGGGTCTTGGTCAGCCCTCGACGCCGGTCAGTTCGTTCGGCGCGAAGTCCAGCCGTGCGCTCTTGGCCACCTTGCCACTCTTCAGGTCCACGGCGTGGATCCTTTGGGCGTCCGGTTCAGTGACGTACGCCGTCGAGCCCTGCACGAACAGCGTGGGCCGGGGATCCTGCCAGGTTTCGGACTCCGTCCACGGCGCCGTCACCTTGATGATGGACGTGATCTTGCCGGTCACGGGGTCGATCACGCGCAGGCCGCCGTCGGTTCCCAGCACCAAGGCCTCGCCGGCCGGGCCGCGGCCGAGGGAGCGGAAGGAGTAGCTGGTTCCGAGGTCGACGAGCCGCAGCGTTGCAGTGTCGGTGTTGACCAGCGAGATGCGGGTGGGGCGTTCCAGCTTCGCGGCCTTGTCCACTTTGTAGTCGCCCAGGATCACCGGGGATCTTTCGGATCCGGCCTGGTTGCCCATGCGGCCGTATGCGTCGAGGCTGGCCACCTTGGTGAATTTTCCGTCCCTGTAGATCAGCATGCCGTTTTCACAGCCGAGCACCACAGTGCCGTGCGCGGCGACGGCCTCGCCGTGGACGCCGGGGCAGTTTTCGTTCCGGGCGATTTCCTTGCGGTCCTGCCCATCGCCGGGACCGAGGACGACGGCGCCGGAGCGGCTTTCGTCATTGCCGAGGGTCACCAGCAGGCCGCCGTCCTCGAGCGGAACCGCGACGCCGTGATGAGCTTCCGGCACTGTGTAGACATCCGTCTTCGGCAGACCGCTTTCGAGGGCCTTCGTGAGAACTGCGGGATCGAAGCTTTCGACCTTCCCGGAGCCGTCGCTGAACAGCGCCGTCTTCCCCGCGTGGCGTACGACGTGCCCCGCTTTGCTGGCCTCGAAGGCGTGTTCCGTGAGGCGGGGCTCGCCCGCGTAGTGATGGCTGTGGTCGCCGTGCGGCTCACTCCAGGCGCCGGCATCGAAGACCCGGAAGGCGTCGCCGGTGGAGACCAGTACGTGGCGGCCGTCGCCGGCCGGGTTGAGGCGGTTGAAGCCGTCGAGCTCCGCCTTGCCCATAGGTTTCAAAGTCTTGGCATCGAGGACCGCGATGCCGCCGTCGTAGGTCAGGACGAGGCGCGGCGCGGGGCCCTGGGATTCCTTGGCGGCAACCCCGGACGCTTCGCTTCCCGGCGAGGTGGAAGCCGCCCCCGCGGTTCCAGGGCCGGCGGCGCCGGCGCAGCCGGCGAGCAGCAGGGCAATGACTGCCCCGGATGGGGCCGCGAGGGCTCGGGTGGGACGACGTGTAGTTGAGTGCTGAGTGATCATGCAGTTAACAATAACGATTCTCATTAGAAGTAAGGAATTATTCCCGGACCCGGCCGGGCGTGCGCCGCTCCGCACGGCAGGCGAAGGCGCCGTCACACAAGGCACCGCCGTCGGGCCCGTGGATAAACTCGCCTCATGAGCGAGCCTGCACCGCACTCAGTCACCCTTCGCTTCCTGGCCGCCCCCACCGACGTCGGGCACAGCGGTTCGGTGGATGCCGGCACCGTTCTCGAGTGGGTGGACAAGGCGGCCTACGCGGCGGCCGTGGGCTGGGCGAAGTCCTACTGCGTGACGGCGTATGTCGGCAACATCCACTTCAGCGATCCCGTGAACAGCGGAGACATGGTGGAAGTGGAGGCGACGATCGTCTACACGGGCCGCTCCTCGATGCACATCCGCACGGTCACTTCCGCGGCCGATCCCAAGGGCGGCCCGGCCACGATGCGCAGCCAGTGCCTGGTGATCTTCGTGGCGGTCGGCGCGGACGGCAAGCCGGTCCCGGTTCCGCAGTTCACGCCGACGACGCCGGCCGAAATCGAACAGCGCGACAGCGCCCTTGCGCGGATCGCCGTGCGCGAGCGGATCGTCGAAGCGATGAACGCCCAGGAATATACCGACGCCGGAACGGCCGAGCGCGTAGTGCTGCGGTTCATGGCCTCCCCCACCGACGTGAACTGGGGCGGCAAGGTGCACGGCGGCATCGTCATGAAATGGATCGACGAGGCAGCCTACGTATGCGCTTCACGGTATTGCGGCCGGGACGCCGTGGCGGTGTTCTCCGGCGGCGTCCGCTTCTACCGGCCGCTGCTGATCGGTGACGTCGTGGAAGTGGAGGCCCGGCTGGTGTACACCGGCAACAAGGGCATGCACGTGGCCGTCCACGTCCGTTCCGGCAACCCGAAGAGCCGGGAAATGAACCTCACCACCTACTGCCTGACGGTGATGGTGGCCCGCGATGAACACGGAACCTCGGTGCCGGTGCCCCAGTGGGTGCCGGTCAGCGAGGAGGACAAGCGGCTGCACGCGCACGCACGGGATCTGCTGGAGATCCGGGGCTACGCCCCGGGCAACCGCCTGCCCGACCACCTGCTGCAGGAGCCGGGCGCTTAGTCCGCTCCGCGGAACCGGGAGGGCGCCCGGGCACTAGTCTGCCCACGTGAACCCTGGCGGGTGCCTGGTCCTTAGAAGCCGCCGCCACCCGAATCACCCGCCATGTTGGCGAAGCGCGAGTAGTGGCCCTGGAAGGCGACCACGATGTCCTTGGTGGGGCCGTTACGGTGCTTGGCCACCAGGATGTCCGCCTCGCCGGCGCGCGGGGACTCTTTGTCGTAGACGTCTTCGCGGTGCAGCAGGATGACCATGTCGGCGTCCTGTTCGATTGAGCCGGATTCACGCAGGTCCGAGACCATGGGGCGCTTGTCCTGACGCTGTTCGGAGCCACGGTTCAGCTGCGACAGGGCGATGACGGGTACCTGGAGTTCCTTGGCGAGCAGCTTCAGCGCACGCGAGAATTCGGAGACTTCCTGCTGGCGGGACTCCACGCGCTTGCCGGAGCTCATCAGCTGCAGGTAGTCCAGGACCACGAGCTTGAGGTCGTGCTGCTGCTTGAGGCGCCGGCACTTGGCCCGGATCTCCATCAGGGACATGTTGGGGCTGTCGTCGATGAACAGCGGGGCATCGTTCATGCGGCCCATGGTGGTGGCGATCTTGGACCACTGCTCGTCCTTGATGGTTCCCTTGCGGAGATCCTGGAGGCTGATGGTGGCCTCGGCCGAAAGCAGGCGCATGGCGATTTCGTTCCGGCCCATTTCCAAAGAGAACATGACGGTGGCGAGGTTGTTCTTGATGGCGGCCGAGCGCGCGAAGTCCAGCGCGAAGGTGGACTTACCGACCGCGGGACGGGCCGCGATGACGATCATCTGGCCCGGGTGGAGGCCGTGCGTGAGCTCATCGAGCTCGTAGAACCCTGTGGGGACACCGGTCATGCCCTCGCCGCGGTGCCCCGAGGCCTCGATCTCGTCCACCGTGGATTCCATGACGTCCTTCAGGGCGACATAGTCCTCTGCGGTGCGGCGCTCGGCCACGGCGTAGACCTCGGCCTGGGCCTGGTTGACCAGGTCCTCCACTTCGCCGTCTTGGCCGTAGCCCATCTGGACGATCTTGGTGCCGGCGTTCACGAGGCGGCGCAGCACGGCACGCTCGGCGACGATCTCCGCGTAGTAGCCGGCGTTGGCCGCGGTGGGGACCGTCTGGATGAGTTCGTGCAGGTAGGCGGGGCCGCCGATCTTGTTGATCTCGCCGCGCTTGGTCAGCTCGTCGGATACCGTGACGGCGTCGGCCGGTTCGCCGCGCCCGTAGAGGTCGATGATCGATTCGTAGATGGTCTCGTGCGCGGGCCGGTAGAAGTCATGGCCGCGGACGATCTCAACGACGTCCGCAATGGCATCCTTGGACAGCATCATGCCGCCGAGGACCGACTGTTCAGCCGCAATGTCCTGCGGGGGAGTCCGGCCCAGCTCGGATGAGCGGCCGCCCTCAATCGAATCCAGGTGCGTAACTGACAAAGCCGTCCTCCATGTGTACCGCGTGCGTCAGGCAGCAGGGACGCACGCCCCGAAGGGGGTGCCGGCCGCCTGAATCTGCCAATGCCCCATCCTCACCGAGGGCACCGACAATTTTTGCGCCGGCATCCAATCGGGCCGGCGGAAACCGGATTTCCCCAGCAATCCGCAGGTTATCCACAGGGAAATCCACAAGGCTCGAAATGGTCCTGTGAACAACGCTCCGGCGTCAGCGAAAACGGGGCAATCCACGTACCTGAAAGGGGTACTGAGCCACGTTATCCCCGCTTTTTCGGAGAGCCAAGCCGACCCTGTGGATAACCAGTGGATAACTTGGCCATGCTTGTGCACAGCCTGTTCATGGTCCTGTGGAAACCAAAATAGTTTCCCCAGAAACCGGCCTTTGAACTGGGGAAACTCTTCGAACAGGCTGTGCAGGAAAAGTATTTTCCCGCATTCCTCATCCACAGCCTCAATGCCGCGGGAAGCATGGACTAGCCGCCGGGCGCGCCCTCCCGCACAAAAATATGCCCAGAATGTGATGCGGCCCACAAATCCCCGCAAAATTTGACAGCGATCTCTCAAAAAGCATGCCCTGTTGGGCATGTGCTGTGGATAACTAGCAACTGGCATAAGCTCTAATCATGGACTTCACCTTGGGGGATGCGCTGATTGTTGCTGTGCCTGTGGTCATCCTCCTCATGGTGATCTGGGCCGTGAACCAAGCATTCAAACCCAGGGACCTTGGCATCTCGGACGCCGAACGGTATCAACGTGAACTTGCCCGGCGTTCCGCTGCGCACCAAGCCGAACAAGTCCAGGCCGCGCTGGCAGCCCGCGCCCGGACCGCCGCCTCCACCGCGTCCGCGCTCTCCAAGCAGAACCAACCGGGCCACCCCGGGCGGCCGGCCGCGCAGGGTCCGGCAGCACCGGCGGCGGCCCAGAGCCCTGGAGGGCCGACGTCGGGCCGCCCTCCGGCTGTACTGCCCAACGGGCAGCTGAATCCGGACATCGTGAGGCAGTTGCAATCCCTGGCGCGGAACGGGCAGAAGATCCAGGCCATTAAACTTCTACGGGACTACACCCGCGCGGACCTGCTTACCGCAAAGAACTACATAGATCGGCTCTGATACATGGAATCCCTGATCATCCCGGCCCTGATCCTGGTTGCCGTGGTCATCGCCGTCCTGCTGCTCAACCGCAGCCTGAGCCGCCGGGCCACGGAGTACCGGGCCGCACATGACGCCGCCAACGCGCCCGTGGATGCCGTGGAGCTGGCCCGCGAATCGGCGGCCAAACTGAACGAAGAGCAGCACCGCCGGCTGTATTCGCTGATCGCCCAAGGGCAGGCCATGGCCGCTATCAAGCTGTATCTCAGCAGCACGGGAGAGGGCCTGCGTGCCTCCCGCGACGCCGTCGCCGCCCTGGCTGCACACCCGCAGCCGTTCCGGCAGCCTGCGCCGCCGCCCGCGGACCTGCTGCCGGAGGACGAGGAACCGGAACGCTTCCCGTACCGCTACCGGGCCATTGCAAGCAAGGGCGACGTGATCCGCGAGGTCAGCAGCAACATGCTCAACGACGACATCTACGGCCGCATCCGCACCCTGGCCAAGAGCGGCGACGTGGAGGCTGCCGCCCTTGCCTTGGTGCGCCACTCGGACATTTCCCTCGACCAGGCCCGCGAATTCATCGCCTTGCTGGAGGACTGAGGAACAGAGTTGGGGTTTAGCGGGGCCTAGAAGTCGAAGAGGTCCCCCAGCCAGCCTTCCTTCTTCTTGTGCTTGCGCCGGTCATAGTCGCGGTCGTAGCCCTTGTTGTAGTTCCGGTCGTTGCGGTCGTCGTAGCGTGGGCGTTCGAGGTAGTCGCGGTCATAGAGCGGCGGCGGAGTGGGCGCGGGCGGAGCCTGGTGTGCCGGCGGCGGCGGCTGCCCGCCGTACTGGCCGGCCGCCCGGTCGATGATCTTATCCAGCTCGCCCCGGTCCAGCCAGACGCCCCTGCACTGGGGGCAGTAGTCGATCTCCACTCCGTTCCGGTCGCTCATCACCAAGTCATTTGAATCCACAGGACACTTCATGACCGGCTCAACGACCCGGGCGCGGAAAAAGTTCGGGCGCCCGCCCCGGCAGCGCTACCGGCAGCGCCCGAACCGGCCGGGCTACCGGCCGGCGGTGATTCCGGCCAGGAGCTGCTCGAACGGCAGGGACGCCATCGGGTCGGCCTTGCGGTGCGGCTGCTCACCGCCCAGCAACTGGACAAGTTCCCCGGCCGCCCGGTCCACGCGGGCCGACAATGGTGAGCCGCCGCCGTCGTTGTTTCCCCAGTCCTGGGGACCGGCGAAAACAGAAGTCTGCGTCATGCGGGTGCGCAGGTAGCTGAAGAGCGGCCGCATGGCGTGGTCCAGCACCATCTGGTGGCGGTCGGTGCCGCCGGTGGCGCCCATCAGGACGGCCTTGCCGTCCAGCGACTTCGGGTCCAGGACGTCAATGAACGACTTGAACAGACCGCTGTAGGAGGCGCTGAATACCGGGCTGACCGCGATGATCCCGTCGGACTGCTCGACGCCGGCAATCACCTCCGCGAGGCGCGGGCCGGCATAGCCGGTGACGAAGTTGTTCGCGATGTCCACGGCGAGCTCGCGCAGTTCGATGACGTCGACCTGGGCGTCGTAGCCTGCCTCACCGAGCTGCCGCTTCGCGGAAGCAGCGAGCTGGTCGGCGAGCAGGCGGCTCGACGACGGGACGCCGAGTCCGGCGGAAAGGACGGTGATGCGGCGGGTCTCCATGGCGTTCTCCTGATGCTCGATGGTTCGTTTACAGATTACATGTATTTGCATCTATATCACCAAACGACCGGGTTCCGAGAAGTATTCCCGCCGGCCCGTCCTGGCGTACGAACCTGCGCGAACGGTGCCTTACGCCACCGGCTTGCAGCCAGGCGTGGGCCGAGCCCAGGGCGGGGTGCCCCACGAAGCGCAGTTCCTCGCCGGACGTGAAGATCCGCACCCGGTAATCGGCAGCCGGGTCCTCGGGCGGCAGCAGGAACGTGGTTTCGGACAGGTTGGTCCAGTTGGCGAACGGCTGCATCTGCCGGCCGTCCAGGCCTTCGGCGTCGACGACGACGGCCAGAGGGTTGCCGCGCAGCGGTTCCGCGGAGAAGACATCGAGCTGGACAAAGGGCCGGGTCCGCACGGTTTCGGGAGTCACCGCTGCAGGCTGTCACCGGTTCTGGCAGGGCCCGATGCGGTCTGGGAATCTACCGGCCTGGCAGAGAACAAGACCAGCGTCGGCTGCCTGTACCTCAACAACAGGCTTTCCGAGGTCGACACGGCAGTGCTGACCAAACCGGGGCATGCCGGCCACCGGTACGTGATGGCGGAGCCGCATCGGCCGTGATTTGTCGCAACGCAAAAGGCCCCCGCCTCCGGAAACCCGGGAGCGGAGGCCTTTCATGCAGTCTGCGCTAATTACTTAGCAGCAACGACCTCAAGGTCGATGACAGCGGAAACGTCCTCGTGCAGGCGGACGTTGGCCTGGTACGAACCAACAGACTTGATGTGGTTCGGCAGTTCAACGTTGCGCTTGTCGATGGCGCCGAGACCGGCAGCCTCAACAGCAGCTGCGACGTCGGCCGGCTTGACGGTGCCGAAGAGACGACCGGACTCGCCGGCCTTCACAACGAGCTGGACCTTCTTGGCGGACAGTGCAGCGGCCTGTGCCTGGGCAGCTTCAACAGAAGCGTGGGCGCGGGCAGCACGTGCAGCCTTGATGGACTCAACCTGCTTCTCGCCACCACGGGTCCAGGTCAGAGCGAAGCCGCGGGGCAGGAGGTAGTTACGTGCGTAACCGTTCTTGACCTCGACAACATCGCCAGCAGCACCGAGACCGGTAACTTCGTGGGTCAGAATGAGCTTTGCCATGTTAGTTAATCCCTTCCTTAGCCGCGGCCAGCGCCGGAGTAGGGCAGCAGTGCAACTTCGCGGGCGTTCTTGATTGCCTGGGCGATCTTGCGCTGTTCCTGAACGGTAACGCCGGTGACGCGACGAGCGCGGATCTTTCCGCGGTCGGAGATGAACTTGCGCAGCAGTGCTACGTCCTTGTAGTCGATGACGGTGATGTCAGCGGCCTTCAAGGGGTTGGACTTTGGTTTGGGCTTACGGAGTTCAGCCTTAGCCATCGTGGAGCTCCTTTTCTATGGAGCCCGTGGATATTGATCCACGGGATGGTGGTGCCCGACGGCGTCTGCGACCTTGGGTGCCTTGCGGCACCAGGGCGGGTTCCGGCGTCGGACGTGAATGTTTGTTTAGAAGGGAGGTTCGGAATCCGGGCCGTTGCCCCAGCCGCCTGCATTGCTGACACCGGGGGTAGCCCACGGGTCATCCTGCGGCGCGGACTGGTTGCCGCCGCCCCATCCTCCACCGGGGTTGCCGCCCTGGTTTCCACCAGAACCGCCCCCGAAGCCACCGCCGCCGCCGAAGCCGCCCTGGTTGCCGTTACCGCCGCCAAAGCCGCCACCGCCGGAGCGCTGGGTACGGTTGACCTTGGCATTGGCGTACCGAAGGCTGGGGCCGATTTCATCGACCTCAAGCTCGATGACGGTGCGCTTCTCGCCTTCCTTGGTTTCGTAGGACCGGCTCTTCAAGCGGCCGGAAACGATGACGCGCATGCCCTTGGTGAGGGATTCGGCCACGTTCTCGGCTGCCTCGCGCCACACCGACGCGCGGAGGAACAGGGTTTCCCCGTCCTTCCACTCGTTGGACTGGCGGTCGAAGGTCCGGGGAGTAGAAGCGATGGTGAAGTTCGCTACTGCCGAGCCAGACGGGGTGAACCGCAGCTCCGGGTCATTGGTGAGATTACCGATGACCGTGATAGTGGTTTCGCCTGCCATCTACTGCCTCCTTTTTCGTTCCTACGGGGTAAAGATTGGAAAGTCGGGAGCTGAATTACTCAGCAACGACCTTCTGGTCTTCGGGGCGGATGATCTTGGTGCGCATGATGGTCTCGTTCAGAGACAGCTGGCGGTCAAGTTCCTTGGCGGTAGCCGGCTCAGCGGTGAAGTTCACCACGGCGTAGATACCTTCAGACTTCTTCTTGATGTCGTAAGCCAGGCGACGACGGCCCCAGATGTCAACCTTCTCGATGGTTCCACCATCGGTGGTGATGACATTCAGGAACTTCTGAAGCGACGGCTCAACGGTACGCTCTTCGACCTCGGGGTCGATGATTACCATCAATTCGTAAGGACGCATATGTGAACCCACCTCCTTTGGGCTAAGCGGTTACGGCATTTCCGTAACAGGAGGTTCATTTGCGGTGCCGTGCAAGGCTCCACCACCGGAAATTCGGGGGCAGGGCGCAGCACAGACTTCAATATCTTAGTCCATCTCCCGCACCCAAGGCTATTCGGGGTGTCCGCGCAGCGGAACGGCCCGGCCGCCGTATGTGGAAAACCGGGCCACACCACGACGCGTGGGACCTCTAGTACCTGGATAGCTCGACGGCGGGCTCGCCGGATTCGAAGGTCACCTTGCCGTAGACGGGGAAGGACATGGTGTCCGTCTCGGCTTTCCAGTCGGGGTCATTGCTATAGAACGAGGCATTCCGTTCATACTTGACCGTTGCCTTCCCCAATGATTCGGTGTTGACCCGCCACGTGCCGTCATAGCTCGGGCTCAGGGAGACCGACGGGTTCGCCGCCACACTCCATTTCACCTTTCGTACGTCCCCGAACTCGTACTTGTAGAACGGGCAACCCTCAGCCTGGAGTTTCGCCGATGACGCGCATTTGCCGGTCAGTGCTGCCACCTCGCGGTTGACCTGCGCCAGGAGTTCGTCGCTCGCCCTCACCTTGAGCCTCGTGTCTCCGGCAGCCCGGAGGCCCGTGCCGATGGCCACCGTGACGCGTTCCTCGTCGGCGGTGAGGTACTTCTCGCTGGGCGGGACTGCAAGGGTGTATTCGCCCGGGAAAGCCGGGAGCTCGATGGACGTGCCGTAGCCGCCGTATGCGGCCTCTGTCCCGACGCTGACACCGTTTACGGAGAAGGTCTTCAGGTCCAGGTCCGATGAAAACCGGACAATGTTGGTGCCGTTCGACTTCAGCTTCCAGTGGTCGTCGAGCAGCTCGGGACGCACCTTGTTGAGGGTGAAGGGCACCTCGGCGAGCCGGCCGTCCTGGCGCACTTCCACCAGGACAGTGGCCGTGTCTCCCGTCGTTTCGGTGGAAAGGACCGTGTAGCCGTCGATCCGCTTGGCGGCTGCCCCATAGACGGCGTTGCTGAGGAGGGCACGCTGATCGTTCGATACGCCCAGGTCCGAGATACGTAGCGCCTTTTCGGCGTCACCGTCAATGAGGGCCTGGAGGTATTCCCCCACCAGTTTGTCCGGGCCGTTGCTGGCCTTGATGACGCTGACCGTCACCAGGCTTCCGACAACCAGCGCGGCAACAACCCCAGCAGCCGAAGCCACCAAGAGTGCCTTCTTCTTCCCTGCCGGAGACAGGCGCTTGCCCGCGGGCATGGCGTGCGGACCCTCGGCCGAGCGGGGTCCGGCAGTGCCCTGAAGTCCGGCAGTGCCCTGGGCTGCGGCGGCCCCGTGAGCTGCGGTGACGCCCCGGACGCCGGCCGACGGATCAGGACCGTAAGCGGCACCGGCCGGCGCAGCGGACCGGGGGTCCGGCCGATGGTCCGCGACGCCGGATCCCTCATCTTGCTGCCGCGCTGCGAGGCCGGCCATGGCGAGCGTCTTGAGCCGGCCAGGAATGAACGGAAGGAGGTACGGCGCCAGGTAACGGGCGGCGACTTCAGCCAGCACGCCCCAGAGCAGGAACGCCACGGGTGACCACCAGGCGGGGAACAGGGTGTAGCTGCCTTGGCCAAGCCCCGCCACGCCGAAAGCTGCGGTCATGCCGGTCAGCGGGAAGAGCGCCACGCCCAGCAGGAAGTAGGCGAGCGGTACTGCGCACCAGGAGGAGAAGCGGCTGTTGTCCGTGTACCCGCGCCGAACGAGGAGCAGCACACCGACCGCGACGGTGCAGAGGATCGCCAGCAGAACAGCCGCCAGCATGACCGCCAGGTTGGCACCCGCAGCATTGGCGGCGTCGAACCCGTAAGTCACGCGGTCCATGTTTCCTGCCGCGGAAGCGCCGGGCAGGCTCGTCCCCGCGTGGAACCACAACCCGCCGAAGTGGCCCACGACAAACAGGAGGCCGGCAGCGTTGAGTGCCACCAGCGGCGCCGAGAAGATTCCGGCCCAACCGTTGCTCACGCCGGTGATGACCCAGAACACCGGCGTCGCGACGCACACGAAGGCGAGGAAATGGCTCGACACGGCCAGGAAGGGCAGTCCCGCCGAGCTCGACCAGGCCGCCGGGAAGCCCAGCCGCGGGGTTGCCGCGGACGTGCGGTTCCTGGCCGCAGCTGAAACGGCCACACCGAGGAACAGGGCAAAGACCGTGGACCAGAAACCTGCCGCCGTGATCGGGCGGGCCGTGAAGCCGATGCCTTCCGGAAGCCGCACGGCAGCCAGCGCGGCCACGGCATTGACCAGCACGGTGAAGACGATCCCCGACACCAGGGACTGTGCAAGAAGCTGCACGCGCGAAGCCGAGGGGAGCTTCCGTTCGGCGATCCGGCTGGCGGAATAGAGGCTGAGGATGCTGACGGCAAGGATACCGATCGGCACGAAATAGGCGGTGAAATCTCCCCGGAAAGCTCCGAGTAGGGGAATGGTCCCTTCGATGCTGGTTGACAGTGCACCGAGATGTGTCATGGCCACGAGCTGGGCTGCCAGCTGTCCCATCACCGCGCCCGGGTTCAGGGAACCGGGGTCCGGAAGGCCGGGCGTCGTGACAGGTATCGTCACCGGCGCCAAGCGGCCACTCGACATCCCGACGCCCAGCACCGCAACGATAAGGAGGATCGCCGATGTCAGCAACACGGCCGCATAGCTCGCTGCCGCAGCCGCAGCACCGGCCCACAGCGCCTTCGGATCAATCAGGGCGGTCCACTGTGGCGGCCGCGGACCGGCCTGTTGTGGATGGGTGGGCTGTGCCGGAACAAGAGGTGGTTCGGGCGCGTCTGACGTGGGCGTAGGAGGCAGCTGTGACATTTCCCCAATATTTTTCTGTCGAGTGGCTACGTATGCGATGAATCTATGTGACGCCCATTTGGCTTTCCAGTGGTGCGTGGCGGGTTGTGGATAAGTGCCTCCGTGGCCGTGCGGCAGACTGAAACCATGACCATCCTGAAATCCTCCGTGCTGTTCCTCCTGGCGGCGGTCGCCGAAATCGGCGGGGCCTGGCTGGTGTGGCAGTCAGTGCGGGAAGCCAAGCCCTGGTGGTGGGCTGGCCTGGGGATCGCGGCCCTGGGCATTTACGGCTTCGTGGCCGCTTTCCAACCCGACGCCCATTTCGGCCGCGTCCTGGCTGCCTACGGGGGCGTCTTCATCGCCGGTTCGCTCGCGTGGGGGATGCTGTTGGACGGTTTCCGGCCCGACCGCTGGGACATCACAGGTGCGGTCATCTGCCTGCTGGGCGTGGCCGTCATCATGTTCGCGCCGCGCACCGGCGGTTAGCGCGCACCGGCGGCCAGGACGGGAAGCCGGCCGAAAAAAGAATACCCCGGTCCGAAGACCGGGGTGTTCCGTTGGTGCGCGGAGGGGGACTTGAACCCCCACCCCCTTTCGAGGACTAGCACCTCAAGCTAGCGCGTCTGCCATTCCGCCACCCGCGCAGGTGAACCGGAGAAGCGTTTTTCTCCGAAGCAGCAGCAAAGACCGTAGCACGGGAACCCCGCCGATGCCGATTCGGACGCGCGCCGCGTGACACGTTTTTGTCCTACGGGGTCAGTAGGGTGGCCCTATGGACGCCACCGCTTTGAACGCCATCATCCTCCCCGTGCTCCTTGCCGCCATCATCCTGTACGTCTTGTACTTCGTGATCCGCTCCGGCGTGCGGGACGGCATCCTGCAGGCCGACAGGAAGCGCGCCGAAGCCAAGGACCACCACGTTGCCGGCCTCTAGCAGGCCCCCGGCCACCCAACGCGCCCGCCGGAAGCGGCTCCGCCTCGCCGTCATGTCCGCCGCGCTCGTCCTGGGGACAGTGGCCACCGGAGCCACGGGAAACTGGCTTGCCGCCCCTGTGGTGGGCTGGGTGGCCGCCACCTTCACCTACGTGGCGTGGGTGTGGCTCGTCGTCGGGCGGCTCGACCCGGAGGAGACCCGCAGGCACGCAACGCAAGAGGACCCTTCACGCGGCGCGAGCGAACTTCTGATCCTCGGCGCGAACGTGGCGAGCCTGGTGGCGGTGGCCGCCGTCGTCGTCGGATCGCACCAGAACGACGCCGGCGGGCTGGGTGACCGGCTCGCTGCGGGAGCGCTGTCGCTGCTGAGCGTCGCGCTGTCCTGGACGCTGGTCCAGACCCTGTTTACCCTGCGCTATGCGGAGCTGTATTACGGCACCGCCGCGGATGCCGGCGGGGAGGTGGGCGGCATCAACTTCAACCAGGAACGGCCACCGCAGTACACCGACTTCGCCTACCTGGCCACGAGCCTGGGCATGACCTACCAGGTCTCCGACACCAACCTCGAGAACCACCGGATCCGGGCCGAAGCCCTCAAGCACAGCCTCCTCTCTTACCTGTTCGGCACCGTGATCCTGGCAGCGACCATCAACCTGGTGGTCGGGCTGGCAGGGTAAAGCCGGCCTTAGCTGACGCTGTAGCTCAGCCGGTACTTGGCGCCGTCCTTGGTGAACTCCATGACGCCCTCCTTGGTTCGAGGTTCGAAGACGTTTTGGCCGAGGTAGTCGTCGCCTTCGACATCGTTCTCGTACAGCTTCACGGAGACTTTGCCGGTGAACTGGACCGTGGTATCGATCTTCCTCTTCTCGCCGGACCGGATCTGCACGGTCTTCCCCAGCTTTTGGTCCTCGACCACGATCCGGATTTCGTCATTGCCGAAGAAATCCTCCTGCTCGACGCAGTGCAGGGTTCCGAGCCGGATCTTGCCGCCGGGCGGGGACGTGAGGCTGCTGGTTTTGGCGCGGTGCGCGCCGTCGATCACGTTGATGGCCCGTTTCCCGGTGCGGCCGTCGTACTGGTAGGAACCGGATTCAAAGAGCAGGTACGCCTCGCCACCCGGTGTGGTGGTGATGCCTTCGGCCATGCTGGGCGCGCGGAAGCAGCGGACAGAAGCCTTGTCGAGGTTCGTTTCTGCCTTGTCCGTGATGTAGAGGTTGCTGCGCTTCGCCCGGCCGCTGGACGTGCTGAAGAGGAAGCGTCCGTCTGCGACCGCCACACCCTGCGTCCACTGCGGCACCTCCCAGCGCAGCCCTTTTCCGTCGGCCTTCCGGTCCAGGGTCAGCGATCCGTCGCCTCCGATCGTGTAGCTGTACATCCAGTCGCGGTGCTTGTCGCTGAATTTGCCCGCGTATAAGTGGCTGCCGGAGATCGTCATGAATGAGGCTCCGTAGACCTTGCGGTCCGCGCCCGACGGGGAGACCGATCCGTCGCCGGCGGCCATGGCCTTCCTCAGCGCGGCCAGGCTGTACTTGCGGACGGTGTGCCAGCCGTCGGATTTGGGCCCGTCCACGAACGCCCACGTACCGTTCACGGCAATGGCGCCGGCGTGGGTCTGGCTCTCGGTACCGTTCCTCGGTGCGATGTCCACGGTGCCCACGGTCCTGTTCCGTTCCGCGGGATCGAGGCCGACAATGTGCGCCCTGCCCTTGCCGTACGTGGTGACCAGCAGGAGGTTGTTTCCCTTGCCGTCCCAGTTGCCCCACCACGCAACGCCCTGCGGCGTGTGGTCGCTGAGTTCCTTGTCCGTCAGCGCCGGGCCCGGCATGAAGCGGGCGTCGTACATGTACGAGGCGGATTTGCCGTCGTACAGCGGCGCCGTGCCGCCGGACGACGATTCCTCGCATTTGATGGTGGTCGATGCCACCGGCGGTGTGGCTTCGGCAGCCGTGGTTTCCTGGCCCTGCGCGGCTCCTGCACCGGCCAGGAGCAGCAGCGGCGCGCTGAGCACCGCGGTAAGTTTCCATCGTTTCGAGTTCATCAGACCCCCGGTAGGCAGCGATCAGTTTCGTTCGTCTTGAACTTCCACACCTACCACACAGGTCACTTCTGAACCACGGGCCGACGGCGGCTACCCGGGTTAAGCGGCCGTCCGGAAGAACAGCTCCGCGACGGCGGCGAACGAGTGCGGGTCCTGGGTGCCGCAGAGCTCGCGGGCCGAGTGCATGGACAGCAGCGGGATGCCGACGTCGACCGTCCGGATCCCGAGCCGGGTCGCCGTCAGGGGGCCGATCGTCGAGCCGCAGGGGATGTCGTTGTTGGAGACGAACTCCTGGTACGGCACGCCGGCCTCGCCGCAGAGCCTCGCCCAGAATGCGGCACCGGTGGCGTCCGTGGCGTAGCGCTGGTTGGCGTTGATTTTCAGCAGCGGCCCGCCGTTGAGGACGGGACGGTTGGCGGGGTCGTGCCGTTCCGGGTAGTTCGGGTGCACCGCGTGGCCGGCGTCGGCGGAGACACAGAACGACGCCGCGAAGGCCTGCCGCCGTTCGCTCACCGACGCGCCCAGGCCGTCAGAGATCCGGGTCAGGATGTCCTCCAGGATGGGTCCGCACGCACCTGACCGGGATGCGGACCCGATTTCCTCATGGTCGAAGGCGGCCAGGACCGCGATCGGGCCGCCGGCCTGGGCCGCCGAAGCGTGCGCAATCAGGGCCGCCAGCCCGGCGTGTGTGGAGGAGAGGTTGTCCAGGCGGCCGGAGGCGAAGAACTCGCCCTTGGCGCCGAACACGGCCGGGGCCTGGGTGTCGGCAACCACGATGTCGTACCCGCCGATCTGTGCCGGATCCACAGCAGACGCCGGCTTCACAGCGCTGCCCCGTTCCGCGCCCGCGGCTGCGGCGAGCAGCGCCAGCAGGTCCTCCGAACCAGGATCGCCCAGGCCGAAGACCGGATTCATGTGCTGCTGCTTGCCCAGGGCAAGGCCCTCGTTGACGGCCCGGTCCAGGTGGATGGCCAGCTGCGGGAAGCGCAGAAGCGGGCCGGTGGCGGTGAGGTGCTCGGTGCCGTCGAGCATCACGAGCCGGCCGGCCAAGCGCAGTTCGCGGTCCAGCCAGGAATTCAGCAACGGGCCGCCGTAGACCTCCACGCCGGCCTGCAGCCAGCCGAACTTGCCCGTGGTGGGCTTGGGCTTGAGCTTGAAGGACGGCGAATCCGTGTGGGTGCCCAGGATGTTGAAGGCCGTGGCAGGGCCCGCGCCGCCCGGGACCACCCAGGCGATGAGGGCGCCGTCGCGGATCACGTAGAAGGTGCCGCCGCCCTTCGACGGCACGGGCCAGGCCTCTGCCTCATCGAGCCTTGTGAACCCTGCGGCGTCGAGGCGGCGGGCTGCTTCGTGGACGGCGTGGAAGCTCGACGGCGACGCGGTGACGTACGCGCCGAGGTCCTGGATGTGCTCTTGTGCGGTGGCAGTTGACGGCATGGCTCCGAGTCTAGATGGTCACATTCAGTGCCGCCGTGTAGGCCGTCTTCGCCGAGCCGGTCATGGTGGCCAGCTGGTAGACGCCGCCGTCGTCGCCGAAGACGTTGTCCGATTTCAGGGTGGTATTGGGGAAGTTCGCGGCGCTGGTTTCGTAGCCGCTGGTGGCATACACGTCCCGGCAGGCCGCATCCGTCAGGGCGATCTGCGAGACGGCCAGGAGACGGCCCGCGCTGGTGGCGTTGCTCAGCGATTCGAAGACCTCGAAGTGGATGTGCGGCCAGCGGCCGTTGTAGGCGCCGGGAAAGATGGTGGTGAAGCTCAGCTGGCCGTTGGCATCCGCTTCCTGGACGCCGCGCAGGTAGTTTTCGTTTTCCAGGCCGGAATCGTAGAGCGAGTATTTCCCGTCGCGGTCGCAGTGCCAGGCGTAGACAGCAGCCCCGGAAAGGGGCGCGCAGCCGTTGGCCCCGTTGCTCGTCGACCCGTCGAGGAGGGTGAGCGTCACCGTCAGCGGAACGCCGTCGACCTTGGTGCTGGAGGTGCCGAAGCTGGTGGTGATGTCCTTGCGGACCACGCCGGAGGCTTCCAGTACGTTCGGGCCGTTGGAGCCGTCGCCCGGGTAGGGTCCGGCGGTTTCCTGCGGGATCTCCACGCCGCATTCGGCGAAGGCGCGGGTCACCATGGAGGACGCGGACGACGACGGCGAGGCGGCCGCCGTCGTGCTGCTGCTTGCGGTGCCCGACGCCGTAGCGCTGCTGGCGCTGTCCGTCCCGGTTCCGGAGGGGGTGCACGCTGCCAGTGCCGCGGTGGCGGCGCCGCCGAACAGCACGCCGAAGGTGCGCCGCCGGCTCAGGAGGGTGGCGAGGTCGAAATCGAGTCCGCGGTCGTGGTCAGGATGCGGGCCGTTGGAAGTTGTCATGGCTCCATGGAAGCCCGGCGGCCTGTGCCGTGTACATGGCGTTTCTGTGCCGGGGCTGTGAGTGGACTGGACTGGCCGTGCCATGAAGGCCGGCCGGTCCCGTGGGGGGGGTCTCAGCGTGCTGCGCTGTCGGCGAGTTGTTGGCCGAGTCCGGCCAGGAGGATGCCGATTCCCTGGTCCAGTTCGTGTTCGCCGTCGTACTCCATGAGTTCGGGCGCGAGGCTGCGCAGGTGCGGGAATTCCCGGAGGGACAGCCGCTGGAGACCGAGCCGCAGGAGTGCTTCGTTTTCGTCCGGGTCTGCGATGAGTTCCTGCAGCTCATTCAGGATGTGGCCGTAGAGGAACCCGTAAAACGCGCGGTAAACGTGCAGGGCATCGGCCGCGGAGAAACCGGCGCCGATCAGCACCGCCAGAATCTGCTCCAGCGGTTTCAGCGTTCCCGTGGGGCGCAGGCCCAGCGGCGTCGACAGCGGACCGGTGACCAGCACCGGCACCACGTTGGGGTGCAGCAGGCAGACACGGCGCAGCTCATGCGCCATCCGGCGCAGCTGCTCCTGCCAATGGGCATCCTCGGCGACGACCTCGAGCTCTTCCAACACGAGTTCGACGACGCCGGCCAGCAGGTCCTTCCGGCTGGCGGCGTGGCGGTACAGGGCCATGGGATCCCGGCCCAGGGACTGCCCAAGCCGCCGCATGGTCAAAGCCTCCAGGCCGTGGGCGTCCACCAGTTCGAGGGCCGCCCGCACGACAATCCGGCGGTTGAGCCGCCCGGGGCGGGGATCATTCCCCGGAGCCGCAGTACTTTCCATCACCATCTCCGCCCCTCCTCGCCCGGAACCCCGGGAACGCTTCCCGGAAACCTGCCTTGCAAATGCTTGCTTTCTTAAAGGCGTAGATCTACAGTGTAGACAAAGAGGTTGGTATACACCTTTTGCCTACAGTGTAGACGCCGTTCGCAGTAAAAACCATGGCCGTGCCGCCATCCCCGGCACGAAAAACACCGGAAGCACCACCGTCGTGGCACCATCCCGCGCGCGGCGTCCCGGTGCCGCTGTCCCGACCACCGTGGCCGGCAGCCGCAGTACCAATACCGAAAGGCCTCCGATGGCCGCTTCACTCTTCGAGCGCTTCCTCTCCGAAGCCACCGTTCCCGATCCGAACCATCACCTCGGCATCGAGGAACTCTTCGGCCTTTACATCAGCTGGTGCCACGTGCAGCAGCAGGACCCCGATTCGGAGCGCGATTTCCGGACAGCCATGAAAAAGCATGGCATTGACGCTTCGGCCACGGGACTCCGGAAAACCGGCCCCGCCGCCACGGACTACATCCTGGCGAGCTACCCCGCCCTGCCCTGACAACGGGGAGCCAAGCAGCCCCGGGCTGGCCGATCCCGCCGCCGGGGCGTGCACAAAGGCAAGGAGAACATCATGACCAGACCAGCCGACGTCTCGCTGTCCTACGGCCCGGACGGCACCGCGTATCTCGTCCAGTGCGGGGCTTCGCCAAGCGGCCGCCTCTTCGGCGAGCTCAAGACGGCGCTGCGCTACGCCCAGAAACACAACACCAAGCACCACCACGGCGCCGCTGCGCGGGTCCGGGAGCAGAGCGAACAACAAGCCGAATTCGGCGACAAGGCCAACTGACCCTCCGCGCCAAGGCGCCGTTCATGTCGCATGCGTAACCCATCCACGATGCGGTACGCGCAAAGCCAAGAAACTGATTGCCATGGACAGTGATAGTTCCGCTTTCGGGAAGCAAAGCGAAGCAGCATCGCACGGCCACCCGCTCTGGTGCGCCGCCTGCCAGTCGGACGAACACCTGATGCTGCACTCCATCGGCTCCCTGTCGAGCGACACGGACGAGCTGCTGGTGCACGTCATCTACGCCTGCACCGCGTGCGGTTCAATCCACGCCCACGCCGCGCCTTTCAAGGAGGTTGCGGCCCTGCTGAACGACAGCGACGCCGTGCCCGGCCTGCTGCATTTCGGCAGACGGTACCTGCATTGCGGGATACCGATGACCGTGGCGGGCACCACCCTCCGAAGGATCCAGTCGCCCCTGTCCGCGGCGGAAACGGACTCGGACCTGCCCGACGTGGTCCTCGCGACGCGGATCATGCAGTGCGGGTGCGGGTTCAGGCTGGAACTGCCCGCCTGACGCCGGTCCACGGCCTGGCGCTGGTGCGCCGGTTCCTCAGTAATCCGGGTTGTTGCTGGGAATCACCAGGCCGCTCTCGTAGGCGTACACCACCACCTGGACCCTGTCCCGCAAGTGCAGCTTGGTGAGGATCCGGCGCACGTGGGTCTTCACCGTGGCCTCGGACAGGAAGAACTTGTGCGCAATCTCCGCGTTGGACAGCCCCTCGGCGATTGCCTCGAGCATCTCGGTTTCGCGCGGGGTGAGGTCCTCCAGCAGGGGGTCGCGGTGCTGCGGGGCGGCCTGCCCGTGTGGGCGGGTGCCCCGGACGTACGTTTCGAGCAGTCGCTGCGTGACCCTCGGCGCCACCACGGCATCCCCGCTCGCCACGAGCCGCACCGCGTGCACCAGTTCTTCCGGAGCCACATCCTTGAGCAGGAACGCCGAGGCGCCGGCCTGCAGCCCCGCAAAGGCATACTCGTCCAGGTCGAAGGTGGTGAGGATGATGACCCGGGCCGCGGAGTCCAGGGCACTGAGCCGGCGGGTGGCCTCGATGCCGTCCATGCCGGGCATCCTGACGTCCATCAGGATGACATCCGGGTGCAGGGCCGCGGCCTGGGTCAGCGCTTCGTTGCCGTCGGACGCCTCGCCCACCACCTCCAGGTCCGTTTCGCCCTCCAGGATGAGCCGGAAGCCCATCCGCAGCAGCGGCTGGTCGTCCGCCAGCAGCACCTTGATCGTTCCGTCTCCGGTCATGGCTTCCCCTTGTCGCCGTTCCAGTTCAATTCCGCGTGGACGCGCCAGCCGCCGCCCGGCCCGGGACCGGCTTCCACGGTGCCGGCGTAGATCCTCGCCCGTTCCCGCATCCCGTTGATGCCCTGGCCGGTCCCGATTCCGGCGACACCGGCTCCCGAACCGCCCACTCCGGCGACGTCCTCGCGGGCGCTGCGGCCGTCGTCGAGCACGTCAATGGCCACCCGGTTCCCGTCCCGCTGCACGCGGACCTCCACAAGCCCCAGCGAGCGGCCGTACCGCAGCACGTTGGTCAGTGACTCCTGCACGATCCGGAACACCGTGAGCCGGAAGGCGGGATCGTCCGGCAGCGCCGGGCCGGTGTGCGAAAAATGCAGCGGCAGTCCCGCCGTGCGGAAACCCTCCAGCAAGGAGGCGAGGTCCGCCGAATCCGCCGGTGCGAGCGGGGCGGGGCGCCCGGAATCGTCCCGCAGCACCCCAAGCACCCGGCGCATGTCCGCAAGCGCGGTGCGGCCCGTGCGCGACAGTTCGCCAAGGACTTCGGCGGCGCGTTCGGGATCCTTCCGGACCACGACGGCGGCCCCGTCCGAGAGGCTGACCATCACCGTGAGCGAGTGGGCAACGACGTCGTGCATCTCCCGGGCGATCCGGTTCCGTTCCGTCATGGACCCCAGCCGGGCGGTGCGGGCGGCCCAGGCGCGGATCTCGGACTCGTGTTCGCGGCGCTGCCGCACCGAGATGCCGATCCCGGTGGCGATCAGGTTGGACAGCAGGATGCTGATGGCCGCGGTGATGTTGCTGATGAGGTGGTAATTTTCGGGCAGGTCCGCGGCCGGGGTCCCACCCGGCCCGCCGGGGCTGATCCACATGAACAGGTACAGCAGGGTGAGTGGCAGGCTCGCGGCGGCGAACACCGTGAGGGCACTGCGCCGCGGCCGCACCACGGCCACCGCGTAGAGGGCGAACCAGAGGCCCGCGGAAACGTTGGTCCCCCACGGCTGCAGCAGGGTCACCCCGAGTTCCAGGAGCGCGACGGCGGCCGTCACCGTCAGCGGGAAGGCCCGCCGCAGAAACAGGGCTGTGGCGATGGCCAGGAGCAACAGCCCGGCCGGCCATTTGCCGTCCGCCACGCTGCTGATCAGCGTGGAAAGCGCCAGCAGCAGATAGCACAGCACCACCACGGCATCCATGACCCGCGGGTGCTCGTAGAAGTACCGGCGCACCTTGCCGCGGCGCCGGGCCGTGATTTCGGCGAAGGACGCGTCGGCCACCGGGGCAGCCGGGCCGGGCCCTGCGGGGTCCGGGGCAGCCGCCGCGGGCCCCGCGGGGCCCGTGATGGCCGGCGCGTCCAACGCCAGCGGTTCTTCGCTCATGGGATGAGCCTATGCGGCCTGACGGCCGGGCTTTCCGTTTCCTGCCGGATCAGACGTCGCGCTTCTTGAGGGCGACCATCGCCGGAACCAGGAACAGGATGACGTAGCCAAGGAAGATCAGGCCGCCCTGCCACGGGTCCAGGATGCCGTCCGCGTGGCCGATCGAAAGGAAACGGCCGCCGGCTTCGCTGGGCAGGTACTGCGGAACGTACTTCCAGAAATCGCCCGGCACGAAGGCCAGGAAACTCCCCGCAAACGGCAGGACGAACATGATGGCCACCAGGATGGTGATGCCGCCCGCGGAGTTCTTGAGCAGGGTGCCCAGTGACAGGCCGATCAGGGCGACGCCGGAAACGTAGAGCCCGCCCGTCAGCAGGCTGTAGAGTACCCCGTCCGTGCCCCAGTTCAGGTCGAGGCCCAAACCGGAGAACATCGGCGCGGCCAGCAGGAAGCTGAGGGCACCGCCGGCGATCGAGAGGACGTAGGAGACCACCACCAGCACCACGGCCTTCGCGGCGAAGGTGGACAGACGGTCCGGGGCGGCGTTGAAGGTGGAACGGATCATGCCCGTGGCGAACTCCGAGGCAATGAAGAGCACGGCCAGGGAGCCGAGGACCAGGATGCCGATGTTCAGGCCGGCGTTGGGCAGGTTGTAGAGCTCGAAACCCTGGCCTGCCGGGATGGATTCCGCGGCCTGCTGCGGGGAGAGTTTCTGTCCGCCGGGCCCTTCCCTGCTCGCGATCTGGTTGATGATGCTCCACCGTGCGAGGGCTGCCAGCATCGCAACGCCGACGATCGCCACGAACGTGCCCAGCACCAGGATCTTGGTGCTGAGGAGCGTGCGGAACTTGATGAACTCCGAATCGAGGACCCGGAGGAAGTTCACGCCGTGGCCGGAAAGGGCCGGCGGGGTGGACTTGCGGGAGGCGGTGGCGGTGCTCATCGCTGGGATCCTTCCATGGCGGCGGCTTCGGCGTCGGACATCCGGTGGGCCCCGTTTCCGGGACTTCCGTCGTGGGGACCTCCGTTCTGGGGACCCGGTGCGCCCGCGTGCGATTCGAGGTGCGAGTGGTACTCCACCTCGTCCCGGGTCAGCTGGAAGTACGCCTCTTCCAGGGACGAGGTGAGGGGTGTGAGTTCATAGACGAGCACGCGGTTTTCGAGGGCCAGTTCCGCGATCCTGCGCGGATCGATGCCCGAGACTTCGAGGGTTTCCGGTTCGTTCTGGTCCACACGGACCCCTTCGCCGGCCAGCAGTACGCCCAGGCGTGAGGTGTCCGGGGTCCGCACGAGGGTGCGCTTGCGGGTCTGGCTTTCAATCAGCGCTTCCACCGTGGTGTCGGCGATGATCCGGCCGCGGCCGATGACTATCAGCTGGTCCGCCGTCTGCGCCATCTCGGACATCAGGTGGCTGGAGATGAAGACCGTCTTGCCTTCGCGGGCAAGGTACCGGGCGAGGTTGCGGACCCACTGCACGCCCTCGGGATCCAGGCCGTTCACGGGTTCGTCGAGGATCAGGGTCTGGGGATCGCCGAGGAGCGCATTGGCGATGCCCAACCGCTGGCCCATTCCAAGGGAGAACCCGCCGGCCTTCTTCCGGGCGACGGCGCTGAGGCCGGTCATGTCGATGACTTCGTCGATCCGCTTTTTCGGGATGCCATGCGTGGCGGCCATGGCCCGGAGGTGGTTGTAGGCGCTGCGGCTGGTGTGCACCGCCTTGGCGTCAAGCAGGGCGCCCACCTGGTGGAGAGGTGCCTTGTGCTTGGCGTACGGCAGCCCGTTCACGGTGACGCTGCCGGTGGTGGGCCGGTCCAGGCCCATGATCATGCGCATGGTGGTGGATTTGCCGGCGCCGTTGGGGCCAAGGAAGCCCGTGACCTTTCCGGGCTGGACGGTGAAGCTGATTCCGTCGACGGCGGTCTTCTCGCCGTAGACCTTGCGCAGCCCTTGTGCCTCAATCATGGAGTGCCCCGATCATGGAAGTGTCCCTTCCCTTTCGCTGAAGCTGGTGTTGTTGACGGTATTAACAACGCTAGCCACGAAGATGCCGGGTTTCGCCTGTCCCAGGGATGATTCAGGGTCGGATCAGGGTAGTCCTCATGGATGATCCCTCAGTCCCCTGCCGCCGGCGAGTACACCCGGAGGTGGCCAGGGCCGACGCTGAACTCAGCGCCGCGCACCCCGGGGAGGGGCTCGCCGTCGACCGCCAGCACCAGGGGCGAGTCCAGTGCTTCGACGCTGATCCGGGAGGCCTCGCGCAGGTGGGTCACCTTCGAACTGCCGGCGGTTCCGGTGATCACCGCCCAGAGCAGGCGGAGCCGGGCGAAGGGCTCGTCCGCGGTGACCATGCGGATGTCCAGGACGCCGTCGTCCATCACGGGGCGGGCCAGCGGCGCGAGGTCCCGCGGGTAGTAGCGGCCGCGGCCGAGGTAGAGGATCCAGATCCGGTGCCGGACGCCGTCGATCAGCAAGGTGGTGGGCGAGGCCGCCCCGAAGGTGCGCAGGCCCGCGATCAGGCCGGCCAGCGGTTTGCCGAGGGCGCCTTGGAGCCGTTCGCGGCGGCGCACCAGGTTCGGATAGACGCCGATGCTGGCGGTGTTCAGCATGGCGAACTCGCGGATTTCGTCCGTTCCGTCCTGGCCCCGGCCCGCTGTCACCAGGCCGAGGTCTGCCCGGATCCCGCTCCCTGCAGCCGCGGCCGCCACCGCGTCCTCGAGGCTGGCGATGCCGACGTCGCGGGCAAAATGGTTGAGCGTCCCGCCGGGCAGCACCAGCAGCGGGAGTCCGTGCTCGACGGCGGCAGCCGCCGCGGTGCCGACGGTCCCGTCGCCGCCCCACACGCCGAGGGCCCTGGTACCCGGCCGCGCGGCGGTTTCCTCGATGACGGCGGTGACATCATCGTCGTCGCCGACTTCGCGGATGTGCGCCTGGGGGAAGGTTTCCTGCAGGAGGTCGCCGGTCTCGGGGGAATAGGAACCGCCCTTGGCGTTCACCACGATCGCCAGCCCGGCGCCATCGCCTATCCGCGGGAGGGCCTCGTCGGTGCGGCGCTGCTCCGGCTGATCGGCGCGTTCCGGCCACCACCGCCGTGTCAGCAAGGCCGCGCCCGCGCCGATGGCGGAACCGAACACGACGTCGGACGGCCAGTGCGCGCCAGTGTGGACGCGCGAATAGGCGACGCCGGCAGCCACGGGAGCGAGCAGCGCGCCGGCCACCGGATGCACGAAGGAGACGCCCAGGGTGAAGGCCACGGCGGAGGCGGAGTGGCCCGACGGCATCGAGGAGCTGGTGGGCTGGGGGTGCACGAAGCGAAAGACCGGGAGGTGCTCGGGCAGGGGCCGGGTGCGCGGGAGCAGGGTCTTGAAGCCGAGGTTGGTGACGGCGGACGCCACGCCGAGCGCGATCAGGCCGTGCACTGCGGCGCGGCGGGGTTTCCCGGGAACGGTGGCGAGGGCGCCCGCGACGGCGAACCACAGCTTGCCCTTGGTGGCAGAGGCGGAGAGCTGGCGGAAGAAGGCGTCATGGTTGCCGTGCGGCCAGCGGGAAATCGTGCGGAGCACAGCGCGGTCGAAATCGGCGATCCGGCCCGGGCCTTGTCGGATCCTGTGCACGGGGCGCAGCTGGCGGACGGAGCGCAGGGCAGGGCGCAGGATTGTCCTGGGCAACTTTGACCGCATGGGGCCACAGTACCCGGTTTCACGGATGGCAGGACCGGGGCCCGGTCCGTGCGCCCAACTGACTCGCAGTTGTGGCCGTTTTGGGCGCCCAAAACGGCCACAACTGCGAGCTAGTTGGGCGGATCCCCTTAAACGGGTGCCGCCGGCCACGTAACGGGGCGTGGCCGGCGGCTTGTATATCCGATGGAGGGAGCGCAGTTTTCCACCGGAATTCATGGGCCCGGACCAAGGTCCGGGTGTGCCCAAACGGGCGGGTTCGGGGCGGGTCCCGGCGCTTAGGAGCGCCGGTCGAACACCAGGCCGCCCGGAACCTGGAAGGTGGGCATGATCTCCAGCATGCCCACATTCACGTGGCGGGGAGTGTCCACGGCGTAGTCGAGTGCATCCACGATGTCTTCGGTGGTGAGCGACTCGTAGCCCTCGTAGTAGGTCTTCCACGCCTCTTCCATGGCCTCCGGGGTGCCGCCCATGTTCCGGCCGAAGATCTCGGTCTCCACCCGGCCGGGGCAGATTTCCGTGACCCGGATGCGCTTGCCCACGGTGTCGTTCCGGAGCTGGCGCGAGATCTGGTGCACCGCTGCCTTGGTGGCGTGGTAGACCGTGTGGCCGTAGAAGTTGTACGTGCCGGCGATCGAACTGATGTTGACGATGTGGCCGAGGTCCCGCTCCACCATCCCCGGAAGCACCAACCGGGTGAGCTGGAGGAGGCCGCGGAGGTTCACGTCAATCAGTTCATCGATGTCCGACTCGGACGAATCCAGGATGTTCCCGGGGCGGGAGACACCGGCGCAGTTCACCAGGACGTCCACCTCCAGGCCTTCCAGTTCCGCAGCGACCGCGGCCGTGTCGGTCAGGTCCACCACATGCGGAATGGCCCCGGTGCGGTCGGCCAGTTCCTTGAGCCGGTCTTCGTTGCGGGCAAAGGCGTGGACCGTCAGGCCGCGCTTGGCGAGGCGTTCGGCGATGGCGGCGCCCATGCCGGTGGAAGCGCCGGTCACCACTGCGGTGGTGTAGTCAGAGAAGGACATGGTTACTCCGGATGTCTTGGAAGGCGGCGCCGCCCCCGAAGGAGGGGCCGGCGTCGGGATGGAAGGGACTCAGGCGTCGCGCAGCGGCTCGTGAGCGCGGTCCTTGACCGTGCTGACCGCGGCGAGGGTGCCCAGGGCGGTGATGACGGCGTAGAAGGCCGGCATGTAGATGTTGCCCGTGCTGGAGATCAGCCAGGTCATGAGCAGCGGTGCGGTGCCGCCGAAGAGCGCGGAGGAGATGTTGTAGCCCAGTCCGTAGGCCGAGTAGCGGACACGGGTGGGGAACAGTTCCACGATCAGGATGTGGATGACGGCGGTGTGGCCGGCGAAGACGATGGCCATGATGCAGGCACCGAGGATGGCCAGGCCCATGTTCGCGGTGGCGATCAGGGCGTAGGACGGGATGCCGAGCACTGCCATGGCGATGGCTGCTCCGGCGATGACCTTCTTGCGGCCGACGCGGTCGGACAGGGCGCCCATGAACGGGATGGCGAAGCAGATGACCACGAGGCTGCAGGCGGTGACCAGCAGTGCCTCGCCGATGGTGAAGTTGATCTGCTTGCCCTTGAGGAACGTGGGCATGTAGGAGAACAGGACGTAGTAGCCCGAGCCGTTCATCAGCGGGATGAACAGGGCGAGCAGCATGGCGCGGCGGTGTTCGGCGGACTTGAAGGCTTCCTTCAACGGGTTCTTGGAGAGCCCGCCCTCTTCCTTCAGCTTGGTGAAGTTCGGGGTGTCGCTGATGGCCTTGCGGATGTAGAAGCCGATGATGCCCATGGGGATGGCGACAAGGAACGGAACGCGCCAGGCGAAGGAACCGAAGCCGCCGCCGTCGATCGCTGCCTGGGTGAGCCACGGAGACATGGAGTACGCGACGAGCGTGCCGGTCAGCAGGGCCGCGAAGGAGGCGATCTGGGCGTAGGAGGTGATGACGCCGCGCTTGCCTTCAGGAGCGTGCTCGGCGAGGAAGGTCATGGCGCCGGCAGCTTCGCCGCCCACGGAGAAGCCCTGGAGCATGCGCAGCAGGACCAGCAGGATGGGTGCCGCGATGCCAATCGCCGCGTAGGGCGGCAGCAGGCCGATGCCCGCGGTTGCCACGCTGATCAGCAAGATCACGAAGACGAGGAGCTTTTGCCTGCCGATCCGGTCGCCCAGGTAGCCGCAGACCACGGCGCCCAGCGGACGCACGAAGAAGGACACGGCGTAGCCGGCGAACACGAACAACAGAGCGTTGTCCGGGTTGCCGGGGGCGAGGAACACCAGGGCCAGGGTCCCCGCCATGAAGGCGAAGATGCCGTTGTCATAGAGTTCCACGAAGATGCCGACGCAGCCGGCGGTGATGACCTTGCGGGTCTGCCGGCCGGTGAGGCGCTCGGGCTGCGTGGACGCAGCGTTGGTGCTTGTTGACATGTGTTTTCCCTTGTTCTTTGGAGCGTAGCAAGGCCCCGTGACGGTGGCGAGGGGTTTCAGATGGCGATGGCCGGTGGCAGTTCACGCCAGCCGGGTTCGTCTCCGACGCCGAGAAGTTTGAAAACGGTGTTGACGGTTGTTCGGAGGGATTCGAGTTGCCGCATGGAGGCCCGGTAGGCCAGGGTCGCCTCGGCGACGGTGGTCTTCCGGAAACGGACAATATCCCCGGGCCGGGCCTGGGCCAGGACGTCAAGTCCAAGGCTGGTGGCGACGGCCAGGACCGGGTACCCGGCAGTGACGCCGCGCCCCCGGTGCAGGACCAGGAGTTCCTCCCTGTTGGGGACTTCCACGGCGCCCACCGGGACACCGCGGGAGAGGACCTCCGCGTTGGACATCCGTTCCGGCAGCTCGCCGCCGAGCCGGAGTCCAATATGGTTGCTGCGCCCGCTCACCGTGTAACCGGAGGCGAACAGCAGATCTGCCGAGCCACCGAATTCGGCCACGTCCGGGCCGTCGGTGACCTCCACCACGAGTTCCGAACCCATCACCGGACGCTCAAGTCCGAGGCGGAACAACGGGATGTCGAAGTAGGGCTGGCGGAGCGGTGCGACGCTGCGCTGGATGCCCAGCACGGTCCCTTCGCCCAGCCTCAGGCCGAAGCCGATCACGGTGTCCGGTGCGCAGCTGCCCATCAGCAGCGGCGCGTCCACGGAGCCGTGGATGGCCAGGTAGGCCCGCAGCCCGGTGTGGATGCCGCGGATGGCCACGGCCTCCCCGGCGCGGACCGAGACGGGTTCCCACTGCGGCTGTTCCCGGCCGCCGACCGTGAGGGTCAGGGGCGCTCCGGTGACGGCGATCAGGAGGTCCTGGTCGGCGCGCATCCGGAAGTCCAGTGCTGTTACTTCCAGCAGCGGGGCGTTGTCCCCGTTGCCGGCGAGGATGTTCGCGGCGCGGGCCGAGAACTGGTCAAGGGCACCGTTGACCGGCAGGCCGAAGCGCGGACCGCGGAAGCGGCCGAGGTCCGTCACCACGGAGTTTCCGGGCTGTTCGACGACGATACGGCCGTTCACAGCGCCACCCCCTGCTGTGCGGCGGCCGGCTGCGGCTCAACCGGGTGCAGGTCAAGCGGCCGCACGGCCGCCAGGCGCGTCCCGACGTAACCGTCGAAGTCTTCGTGGCTGATCGGTCGGAAGCGCAGGGTGTCTCCGGGACGGTACGGGACCAGCGGGTCCCGGCCGAGGTCAAGGACGGTGAGCGGGGTCTGGCCGATCACGCACCAGCCGCCGGGCGCCGTCGCCGGGGCAATGACGGCCTGCCGTCCGGCGACCGCGATCGCGCCGGCGGGGACGCTGAGGCGCGGGTCCTTCAGCCGCGGAACGGGGAGCGGGAAGTCGGGGCCGTCCATCATGGGAGATCCGGCCGGGGCGCCCATGCAGCGGATCGTGTAGCTGTTGGCCGAGTGCAGGGCGATGACCTCATCCACCGTGATTCCCTGCTGTTCGGCGACCTTTTCCAGGTCCGGGCCGAAGTCTCCGCCGTAGGCCACCGGCACTTCGAACTCCTGCGGTCCCCGTGCGGAGCTGCCGCCGAGGTCCAGCTGGCGCAGTCCGAGCTGGCGCGTCCCCAGCTGAATAAAGGCGCGCAGCTGCTTGGCGGACACCAGCGCGGGGTCGAACTCGACCAGCACGGAGTCGTAGGTGGGGACGGCACCGTGGAGGCCTTCGGCCCCGCAGGTGTCCAGCCAGCCGGCCAGGCGGTGCACGGTGTCCCAGTTGCGCTCGGGGTCCGCGGAGACGGCCACGACGCGGACGGCGGAATCGCCGGACTCGTGGATCTCGACGGCGGGGGCGGTGTTGGTGCTCATGCCAGGCTGCGTTCTGCCTGGTTCCCGTTGTTGCGGGCGCCGAGGACCTCGGCGAGCGGGGCGATGCGGACGCCGGCGGTGGTGAGTTCCTTGCGGATGAGCCGTGCGAGGGCGACGGCGCCGGGGTTGTCGCCGTGCAGCAGCACGGTGTCGGCCTGGATGGCGACGTCGGTGCCGGCCACGGTTTCGATGACGCCTTCGGTGACCATGCGGACGGTCCGTTCGACGATGACGGCGGGATCGTGCAGCACGGCCCCGGGCTCGCTGCGCGGAACGAGGGTGCCGTCCGGCTGGTAGGCCCGGTCGGCGATGCCGACGATCGCGACGCCGAGGCCGCGCTGCGCGGCGGCACGGGCCAGTTCGCCGTCCTGCGCGAGGACGATCAGGGAGGGGTCGGCGCGGAAGGCGGCGTCAGCAACGGCGTCGGCGTAGTCCGCGCGGGTGGCGACGAGGTTGCCGAGGCGGCCGTGCGGGGCGATGTGGGAAACACGGGTGCCGTGATAGGCGGCAAAGGCGGACAGGGCGCCGAGCTGGTAGAGGGTGTCGGTGCGGACTTCCTCGGCCGTGAGGTCCATGGCGCGCCTGCCGAAGCCGCGCAGGTCCGGGAAGCTGGGGTGGGCGCCGATGCCGACGCCGCGGCGGACGCATTCGGCCACGGTGCGGTCCATGATGTCCGGATCGCCGGCGTGGAACCCGCAGGCGATGTTCGCACTGGAGACGATGTCCAGGAGGTCCTGGTCCTCGCCCAGGGTGTATGCGCCGAATCCTTCTCCCAGATCCGCCACGAGGTCAACTGTCTGGCTCATTCTCACGCCTCTTTCGTGTCGGCAGGTTGGCAGGCGGAAATTTCCGGAAGGAATTCGAGAAAGACAAATCCGCGTTGATTGGAATTGGCCCGGCAATCGGTGGTTGCTGGTATTCCTCCACCCCGTGTTCACCTTGGCTCTTTCAAATCTTTGCATTTGAGAGCTGGGGCACACAAAGACGTAATCCCTATCACTACATAGGGTCCTGCTATGACACCCTGCCTTGTACGCTTGAATCCCATGGAAGCGTCAGGGCTCCCACAGCCGTAGAGGACCAGAGAGGCGGGCCCCGTGGATACGCGCAAGCTTGAGTACTTCGTGAAGATCGTGGACTCGGGAAGCATCACCCGGGCGGCGGCGGCCCTGCACGTGGCGCAGCCGGCGCTGAGCCAGCAGGTCTCGGGGCTCGAGCACGAGCTGAAGCAGCGGCTGCTGATCCGCAGCAAGCAGGGCGTGGAGCCGACCGCGGCCGGGCACGCCCTCTACCGGCACGCCCAGATGATCCTGCGCATGGTGGAGCAGGCCAGGCAGGACGTGGCCAGTTCCGGCGCGGCCCCCAGCGGCCGGGTATCCATCGCGATCGCCCCATACAGCATGGCCTCCAGCCTGGCCCCGCAGATCATGAGCGAGGTGCAGCGCCGGTACCCGGACATCGTGGTGCACCTGACCGAGATCTTCGGCGGCGTCCTCAGCGAGGCCATCAAGAACGGCCGGCTGGACATGGCACTGATCTACGAGCCGGGCACCATCAAGGGAGTGCAGTTCACCACGATGATCGTGGAGGACCTGTACCTGGTAGTGCACCCGGATACGCAGGTAAAGCACGACGGCGGAACCGTTCGCCTTGAGGACGTCGCGCCCCTGGGGCTGCTCCTGCCGGAGCGGATCCACACCCTGCGCCAGCTCGTCGAGGCCGGCTTCAAGGAGCAGGAGCTGCCGCTGCGGCTGGTGGGCGAAGTGGAATCCGTCCCCTCGCTCAGCCGGCTGCTCGACGCCGGGATCGGCGCCGCAGTGCTGCCCAAGTCCGCCGCAGACGCCCTGTTCCCGGACAAGGATTTCCGGGTATTGAGGATCGTGGAACCCACGCTGCAGTCCAAGATCGCGCTGTGCACCGCGGACCACGAGCCGATGTCCGAGGCCGCCTCGGCGGTACTCCTGGTGGTCAAGGAACTCCTCCACGGAATGCTCGACACCAAATACGGGACCGTCCCGGAATAACTCCTCATGGGGGTGCGGGGGCCATCATATGGCGGACTTATCACCACACATAAGTCCGGTCTTTTTCAAAGGAATTTCCGCTTTCTAGAATTAGTCGAAAGACCATATTCGAGGCGCAAGGGGAATTTCGATGAAGAAACTCGGCACAACATCCTGGAAAACACAGGCGACTTCTCCGGCCACCAGCGCCCGGACCGGCTTCCACTGCCCGGGCAACGGGCTCTGGAAGCCGGAGGACGGCGCCCGAGAGCCGGTGTTCATCTTCGAGGGAAGCCTCATGCCGGCGTCGGGCGGTGTCAGCACCGTCTGGCACCTCGTGCGGGAGCCGCAGCGCTAGGCTCACAACGGAACCCCCGCAGCGGGGACAACAGCAGAGGCACCTTCCCACCGGGAAGGTGCCCTCTTTTTCGTGTGCCTTTGACGTCCCTGAAGGGTCTTGCAGGCTGAAATGTTGTTGGCCCGCCGAAATTTCGGGGGGCCAACAACATTTCGTCGGGTCAGACCGGTTCCCCTTATTCCTCGACCAGCAGGCCCTTGGCCTTCAGTTTGTCGGTGAGTTCGCACAGCTCGATGGTGGTGCCGCCGTCGTGGTACAGCTTGATGAGCTCGCGCTCGTGGTCATCGCGGGCCTGCGAAAGCGCGATGACCTCCTCGGCTTCCTCGCGGCGGACCACCACAACGCCGTCGGCGTCGCCGCGCAGGATGTCGCCGGGGTAGATGATTTCGTCGCCGATCACCAGCGGGTGGTTGATCGGGCCCAGGGTTTCCTTGACGGTGCCCTTGATGCAGACGTTGCCGGAGAACACGGGCAGGCCGAGCTCGATCAGGTCGGCGGTGTCCCGCACGCCGGATTCGGTGACCATCGCGGCGATCCCCTTGGCCTTCATGGCGTTGCCGAGCACGTCGCCGAAGATGCCGGCTTCCTCGTATTCGCCGGTGCCCACCAGGACCACGTCGCCGCTCCGGGCGTAGTGGATGGCCACCTGGAGCATCAGGTTGTCCTGCGGGGCGCAGCGCACGGTGACGGCCGGTCCGCAGAAGGACATCTCGCGGTCGATCGGCTTGATCTTCGAGTTCAGCGCGCCCTTGCGGCCCTGGGCCTCGTGGATGGTGGCGGAGGAGAACTGCGAGAGCCGCTCGACGACGTCGGCCGCCGGGCGTTCGAACTTGGTCTTGACGTGGATCATGGCTGTGTCTTTCTGCTGGATGTTCGGGGCGGGTTCAGCGGAGCGTGCTCAGCTGAGCGCGCGGACGGCTTTGTCGATGGCGACGACGGCGGACTGGATGGTGTCCAGGTCCGTGGCGAAGGAGATGCGGAAGTACGGTTCCAGGCCGTAGGCGGAGCCCTGGATCACGGCCACGGAGGCGGCATCGAGGAGGTACAGCGTGAAGTCCTCGTCGTTGCCGATGGTGGTTCCGGCCGGCGTCGTCTTCCCGATCACGCCGGAGCAGTTGACCCAGGTGTAGAACGCGCCGTCGGCCGCGGTACAGGAGAGCCCCTCGACGGCGTTCAGGCCGGCGACGGCGGTATCGCGGCGGCCGCGGTAGACCTCCACGCTTTCGCTGACGAAGGACTGGTCGCCGGAAAGCGCTGCTGCCGCGGCGGCCTGGCTGACCGACGACGGGCAGGAGGACATCTGGGACTGCAGCTTGTTGATGGCGGCCACTACGGGGGCGGGGCCGGCCGCGTAGCCGATGCGCCAGCCGGTCATGGCGTAGGCCTTGGAGACGCCGTTGACCAGGAGGATGCGGTCCTTCAGCGCGGGGGCCACCTCGACGAGGCTGGCGATGCGTTCGCTGCCGAAGTTGATCTCGTCGTAGATCTCGTCGGTGAGGACCAGCAGCCGCGGGAACTCTTCGAGCACCCCGGCGAGGGCGGCGAGCTCGTCCCGGCTGTAGACGGCGCCGGTGGGGTTGGACGGGGTGTTGAGGATGAGCCACTTGCTCTGCGGGGTGATGGCGCCGCGGAGGGCCTCCGGGGTGAGCTTGAAGCCGGTCTCCTCGCCGCAGCGGACGATCACGGGGGTGCCCTCGTTGGCGAGCACCATGTCCGGGTAGGAGACCCAGTAGGGGGCCGGGATGATGACTTCGTCGCCGGCGTTGAGGGTGGCCATGAGGGCCAGGAAGATGACCTGCTTGGCGCCGCCGCCCACGGTGATTTCGTTCTTGCCGTAGCTGATGCCGGTGTGGCGTTCCAGGCGGCCGAGGATGGCGGACTGGAGGGCCGGGGTTCCGGTGACCGAGGTGTACTTGGTTTCGCCGGCTTCGATGGCGGCGACGGCGGCCGCCTTGATGTGCTCCGGGGTGTCGAAGTCCGGTTCGCCGACGGTGAGGTCGATGATCGTGCGGCCTTCGGCCTTCAGTTCACGCACACGGGCGGCCGCCGCGACACTGGGGGACGACTTGATGCGGCTGACGCGGGAAGCCGGTTCGTACGACGCCGATGAATAGTCGGGCATGATCTCCTCCGAAGCAATGTTGGTGTCCCCGCCCTCGGGGACACGGCCCTTGGAAACCGGGTACTGGGGTGTAGGGCTCCTTTCGAGCCTAGGTATGCGAAAGCCGCATGGATAAGACCAAATGTGAGTGCCTTGATAAGGCATCCTTATGGCATCCCGCCGTCTCCGGCATTGGCCTTCCTTATGGATTCACGCGGTTTTGGTATTTCCCGGGGCGCCCCTGCCGCGGCTAGTTTTCTTGCATGGACGGACAGCTGACGCGTGGCACTCCCTTGCCCGCCGGCGGGTACCGCTACGGCGCCTCGCAGCGCGCCGCGCGCCCTCGCCGGGGCATTTCCCGCGTTACGGCGGGCGGGCCCGCTTCGGACACCGAAGGAAGAGCGGACGACGGCGGCCCCTTCCGTTCCGGGCTCACGCAGCAGAGGCAGCGCCTTGCCCGGGCGGACAGCAGCTTCCGCGCGCTGATTGTCCGCCGCAACGAACTCATCGCCCAGTGCGTGCAGGACCGGGTGCCGGTCACGAAGATCGCCGCAGCGCTGGGGGTCTCCGCCTGGGTGGTGCGGACCGCAGCCGGCGACGCTGCCGGCCTGCCGCCGTCGGGCATCAGCAAGCAGAGCCGGTTCGCCCAACTGGCGGAGGCCGCCCGGGAACTCGCGGACGCGGACGCCGAGCGGCTCGGATACGAGACGGACCGGCAGGCCCTCGTGGCCGACGCGCACCGCAGTGGCGTCCTGGACGTCTTCGAACTGGCCTCGCTCACCGGCCTCACCCCGGAGCACATCCGCAAAATGACCCGGGGGATCAGGAAGGCCTCCTAGGATGGGCTGATGGGCAGCCTTCAGCCACGCAGACTCAGCCCGGGCGGAACCGTTGCCGCGGCCACCGTCCTGCTCACCGTCGCCGTGGTGTTTGGCGGAATGCTCCTCGCCGACCGGCACCAGCCGCCCTTCCAGGCCACGGACACCGCCTGGCACGATTTCATGCTGGGCCTGCGCACCCCGTTCTGGAACGCCGTGAACGTGGTGTTGAACTGGGCCGGGTACACGGGGATGTTCGTGTTCCATGCCCTGCTGGGCGCGGCCCTGATCGTTCGGCGCCGCCCGCGGATGGCCCTCTTCACGGTGGTGTCCGGGGTGGTGGTCACCCTCCTGGTCCAGCTCCTCAAGTGGCTCATCCAGCGGCCCCGCCCCGGCGACGCAGGTGTCTTCACGGAAACCTATTCATTCCCCTCGGGGCATGCTTCCAGCACGGCGGCCTTCGTCGTGGCCGCCGCGCTGATCATCGGCCGGGCATGGTCCTGGGTGCTGGCGTCGATCGGGGCCGTCGCGATGATGCTCAGCCGCACCTACCTGGCGGCCCACTGGCTTACGGACGTGGTGGGTGGAGCGTGCCTGGCCACCGCAGTGGTGCTGCTGCTCTGGCTTCCCGTCCAGAACGCATGCCTGGCGGAGAATGCCTCCGCGCGGAGGATCCTTACTTGGAGCGCAAGGGTTTCGCGGCGCCGGCGAGCAGCAGGGCAAGAAGGATCGGCGCCCCGATAGCCAGCAGCGCGAGCCGGATACCGGTGTTGTCGCCCAGGTAGCCCAGCAGCGGCGGACCGGCGAGGAAGGCGATGTAGCCGATCGTCGACACCACGGACACCCGCGCCGCAGCGTGCTTCGGATCGTCCGCAGCGGCGGACATGCCCATCGGGAACGCCAAGGCCGCGCCGATGCCCCACAGGGCCGCACCGATGGCTGCGAGGACGATGTTCCCGGCGAACACGAACAGCGCCAGGCCCAGGGCGGCGGCAACCATGCTGGCGCGCAACACCGCCACCCGGCCGAAGCGGTCGATCGCGCGGCCGCCGACAAACCGCATCAGGGTCATCGCCGCGACGAACAGGGCGAACAGCAGGGCGCCGGTGGATTCGCTGGCGTGCATGCCGTCCACGGCGGCCTTCGCAATCCAGTCGTTGCCCGCGCCTTCAGTCAGGGTGGCGCCGAGCACGACGACGCCGATCAGCAGCGTGCGTCCGTCCCGCCAGGCCGAAGCGGCCGAGGCGGCGGAAGCACCGCCGTCGGCCTCCGTGTGCGCGGCGGTGTGCGGGATGAAGTAGCGCGGCGCCGTCAGGGCAAGCGCGACGGCGACGGCGGCGATGACCAGCAGGTGCTCCGGCAGGCCGACGCCGAGCTGCGAGAGCCCGGCCCCGATGAGCGCGCCGAGGAAGGCCCCGCCGCTGAAGGCTGCGTGGAACTGCGGCATGATGGTGCGGCCGAGGCGGTGTTCGACGTCGGCGCCTTCGATGTTCTGCGCCACGTCCCAGACGCCGACGCCGATGCCGAGGAAGAAGAGCGAGATCGCAGTGGGAACCACGGCGGCCGCCATCAGCGAGAAGGCCACGCCGCAGCCGGCGGCGCCGAGCAGCAGCCCGGCGAAGCGGACGGCATTCGCTGTACCGATCCGGCTGATCACCCAGCCGCTGGAGGGCAGCGCCACGAGGGAGCCGACCGCGATGCAGAGCAGCAGGGTGCCGATCTGTCCTGAACCCAGGTGCAGGGTTTCCGCGACGGCCGGGATGCGCGCGGCCCAGCTGGCGAACACCAGGCCGTTCATGCTGAAGACCAGGAAGGTGGCAGCAGCGGCGGCCCGGACGTTGGTGGCGGTGGTGAGGGTCATTCGTGTGCGGCTTCCCTGGTGGCGTGGAGTGCAGTGTTGTCGGGTGCAGTGTTGTCGGGTGCGGTGCTTGTGGTGGTGCTGGTGATGCGGGCGACCGCCTCGGCGGTGCGGGCCCGGCTGTGCGGTTCGGTGTCCAGTGCTGCGTGGATCGAGAGACCCTCGATCAGGGCGTCCAGCATCCGGCAGGTCTCGGGGTCGAAGTGCAGGCCGAGGGCCCGCCGGCTCCGCGCCATCCAGTCCCGCGTGATCCGGCGGAACTCGGGTTTCCTGGCTGCGAGCGTGTAGAGCTCGTGGGTCAGGACCAGTTCCCTTTGCGAATCCAGGAGGTCCTCGTGGATCAAGTCCACCACGGCCTGCCGGGCGGCGTCGATTCCTTCGGCCCGGCCCAGCCGCTCGTCGAAACGGTCCGAGATCGAGGTGCCGAAGCGGGTGAACGCCTCGGCGAGCAGCTCGTCCATGCCGCTGAAGTGATAGCTCATGGAGCCCAGCGGCACGCCGGCATGGTTGGCGATCTTGCGGTGTGAAGCTCCGGCGACGCCCTCGGCGGCGATCACGTCCAGGGCGGCGTCGATGATCCGTTCCCGGCGGTCCGGGTCGAAGCGTCGGGTGGCCACTAGATCTCCCGGATGACGCGGGCGGGGTTGCCGACCGCGACGCTGTTGGCCGGGACGTCCTTGGTGACCACGGCTCCCGCGCCGATCACCGAGTTTTCGCCGATGGTGACGCCGGGCAGCACAATGGCGCCGCCGCCGAGCCAGACGTTGTCCCCGATGGTGATGGGGCGGGCGGCTTCCAGGCGGTCACGGCGGGGTTGCGCTTCGACCGGATGCGTGGGGGTGAGGAGCTGGACGTTCGGGCCGATCTGGCAGTCCTCCCCGATGGTGATCGGGGCAACGTCCAGCGCGGTCAGGTTGTAGTTGATGAACGTGCGGGCACCCACGGAAATATATGTGCCGTAGTCGACATATATCGGAGCCTTGATGTGCACCTCATCGCCGATGCTCCCCAGGAATTCCGCCAGGATGGCCTGCGCTCCCAGCGGGTCCTCCGGGTACGCAGCCGCGAACTTCGACTGGAGCGCCATGGCCCGCTGGGCTTCCTTCTCACTTTCGGGGTCGTCGGCGATGTAGAGGTCTCCGGCGAGCATGCGTTCGCGGTTGCTGCGCGGGTCTCCGGCGAAGTAATCAGTCATGCGTACGATCGTACACATCGGGCTGGCCCGGCGGAAGCGCTCCGGACGATCACGACGACGGCCCGGTCCCGCGCCGCGACCCCGAATCCCTCAAGGCGTGGGCCGGGCCGGCAAACCAGCTGCTTCCTAGCGCGCCCGCTCCACCCGGCTCTCGTCCCACACGGGTTCGGCGGATTCGTACACCTTGCCGTCCGAGCCGAACACCAGGAAACGGTCGAAGGATTTAGCGAACCAGCGGTCGTGCGTGACCGCGAGAACCGTACCTTCGAACGCATCGATGGCACGTTCCAGGGCCTCGCCGGAGTGCAGGTCCAGGTTGTCCGTGGGTTCGTCCAGGAGCAGGAGCGTGGCACCGGAGAGCTGCAGCAGCAGGATCTGGAAGCGGGCCTGCTGGCCGCCGGACAAGGACTCGTACTTCTGCTCGGCGGAGCCCACCAGCCCGTAGGAATCCAGCGCCCCGGACGCGGCTTCGCGGCCCAGCCCCGAGCGGTGTTCGTCGCCGCGGTGCAGGATATCCAGCAGGGTGCGGCCCATCAGGTCCGGCCGGGAGTGCGTCTGCGCGAAGAACCCGGGCCGGATACGGGCGCCGAGTTTCACGGTGCCCTCGTGCGGCACCTCGGCGATTTCGACGTCCGAAACCGGCAGGTGCTCGCGCTCCGGGTCGGTGCCGCCGGCTGCGAGCAGCCGCAGGAAGTGGCTCTTGCCCGAACCGTTGGAGCCCAGCACTCCCACGCGGTCGCCGAACCAGATCTCCGTAGAGAAGGGCTTCATGAGGCCTGTGAGTTCGAGCTTCTCGGCCACCACGGCACGCTTGCCGGTGCGGCCGCCACGCAGGCGCATCTGCACGTTCTGCTCCAAGGGCAGGGCCTCGGGCGGGCCGGCCTCCAGGAACTTGGCCAGGCGGGTCTGGGCGGCCTGGTACTTGTTGGCCATGTCGGACCGGAACGCGGCCTTGGTCTTGTACATGTTGACCAGTTCCTTGAGCTTGACGTGCTCTTCGTCCCAGCGCTTGCGCAGTTCCTCGAAGCGGGCGTTGCGGTCTGCCCGGGCCTCCACGTAGCTGCCGAAGCCGCCGCCGTGGATCCACGCGCCGGCGCCGTTGATGCCCGGTTCGAGCGTGACGATCCTGCCGGCGGCGTTGTTGAGGAGCTCACGGTCGTGGCTGATGAAGAACACGGTCTTCTTCGACTCGTTGAGCTTGGCTTCCAGCCAGCGCTTGCCGGGGACGTCCAGGTAGTTGTCCGGTTCGTCGAGGAGGAGCAGATCGTCCGGGCCGGCGAAGAGCGCTTCGAGGACCAGCCGCTTCTGCTCACCACCGGACAGGCTCGACGCGCGGCGGTGCTGGGCCTTGTCGAAGGAAACCCCGAGCGCGGACATGCAGACCTCGTCCCACACGGTCTCGACGTCATAGCCGCCCGCGTCTCCCCAGTCCACGATCGCCTGGGCGTAGCGCATCTGGGTGGGCTCGTCGTCGTGCTCCATCATGGCGAGCTCGGCGTCCTCCACGGCCTTCGCGGCGGCGGCCAGCGCGGGCGGTGCGGCGGAGACGAGCAGGTCCCGCACGGTGGATTCGTCGCGGACCTGGCCCACGAACTGGCGCATGATGCCCATGGTCCCGGAGCGGCCCACGGTGCCCTCGTCCGGGCTGATGTCCCCGGAGATGATCTTGAACAGGGTGGTCTTGCCGGTTCCGTTCGGACCGATCAGCGCCGTCTTGCTGCCGTCCGGGACCTTGAAGGTCACGCCGTTGAGCAGCTGGGTGCCGTCGGAAAGGAAGTAGTCGATGCCGGAAACGTCAATATGGGCCACCGCCCAATCTTCCCATGCCGGTCCGGCCCCGCGATTCGGCGCTGCAGCTCAGGGCCGGCCGTCGGGGCGCACGCGGCCCCATGGTTTGTAAACAGCCAGCACCATCGCAAAACCCAGCGACAGGAACGACACGATGGGCGGAAACAGGAGCTGGACCGGTGCCGCGCCCAGTGCCCGCCGCACCGCTGCTCCACTGACCCCGTCCGTGCCAGGCAGCCCTGCCGGAACCGAGCCAACGACCGGCAGCAAGGCGACGAATACCAATCCGGTCAGCACGATGCCGAGCAGCAGCTTCACCACCACCCACCAGTACCGCAGCAATCCCCATTTGGTCCAGAGACCCTGGACCAGGCCCGTGGCGAGCATCAACAGGCTGAGGGCAATGACGGCCGGTGGAACAAATATTCCGATCGCGGTATAGACGGCGATGGCCGTCCGTCCGTTGTCCGTCAGCAGTCCTGTGAACACGAGAAAGAGCAGCCCCACGTCGAGCCCCATCCACCCGACCCCGCCGATGATATGCAGAATCAGGACCAGCTTCCGCCAGCCCTGCGGCAGGAGCCTGCGTTCAGCCGTCATGGCCTCGACCGTGTTGCCCGTCGTCTTGTCCCGATTCCGGAGCGGTTGCGGGCGGCGGGTCCGCCGGCGCTGCGGAAGGCCCGACGGCGGCGTCCGGCTCCGGCGGGACGTCCGGCTTGCGCCGGGCGAACCCGGGAGCGTGCTCGGGCCGCGGGCCGAACGCGATCATCCGCGCGGGCAGCTTCCGGAACGCCGGAAAGTTCCGGGCCACGAAGACCAAGGGCTTGGGAGGGTCCGGCTGCTTTCCAGCCATGACCTGCGCAAAGATCGCCTGGTGCAGCAGGCGCTGGAAGAACTGCACGGTGACCGTGGGCATCCAGCGGCGTTTCTGGACGGCGGCGAGGTGGCCGCCGTCGAGCGTTTTGCTCAGCAGCGGCGAGGCGATCAGCCTGGCCGCGGCCACGGCGTCCTGGATGGCGAGGTTGATGCCCACGCCGCCGGCCGGGGACATGGCGTGCGCGGCGTCGCCAAGGAGCAGCAGGCCGGGCCGGTGCCAGGTCTGGAGGCGGTTGAGCTTGACGTCGAGCAGGTGGAGGTCGTCCATGGACCGGATGGTGTCCACCCGGTCGGCGAGATCGGGGCGCAGCCGGGCCACGCGGGCACGGAACGCCTCCACGCCTTCTGCCCGCAGCTCCGGGTCCGAGCCCTTGGCCGCGAGGTAGGCGATCTGGTGGTAGTCCTTGCGCGTCAGGCTCAGAAGCACTTCGGAACCGGCGAAACGCGGCGCGATCGAAGCCACGGGCTCGGTCTCGCCCGGGTTGCGGGGCAGCCGGAACCACCAGGTGTCGAAAGGAACGGGAAACTCGAGCGGCACCAGGGCAGCCCGCTGCCGCAGGATGGAACCGCGGCCGTCGCACGCAACCGTCAGGTCGGCCCGGATCTCGCCGGAAAATTCTTCGCCGCCTTCCGGGTCCCGGCTCCGGTACACCACCCCGGTGACCTTCCCGGCGCCGTCCCGCACCAGATCCGTTGCCTCGGTGTTCATGCGCAGCGTGAAGGTCTGCTCGTGCCCGGCGGCCTCCACGAGGAAGCTCAGCAGATCCCATTGCGGCACCATGGCCACGTAGTTGTACGGGGCCTTCAGCAGCCCGAAGTCGGCCAGCATCACGGGTTCCCCGGACGGGGTGGGCAGCCGGAAGTTCTCCAGCCTGCTTTGTGGAAGCCGTCGGAATCCCTCACCGAGACCCAACTCATCCAGGAGCCGGATGGTGGAGGCGTGGACGGTGTCGCCGCGGAAATCGCGCAGGAAATCGGCGTGCTTCTCCAGGACGGTGACCTCGACGCCGGCCCGGGCCAGCAGGAGCCCGAGCATCACCCCCGCCGGACCGCCGCCGGCGATGACGCAGCTTGTGTATTCCGCCTTGTGCACAGGGCCTCCCGGATGAGCAAATTCAGCAGGCGATGAATTAAGTGTGCATGGCGCCGGGAGGATGTCCAGAGGGTGTGGCCGCGGCGGCGAGCCGCCGGCTGCACGCCCATCACACTTGGTGGGCGCACCGTTCGGCGGCAATCCCCTGGAAACTACACTTCGACGTAGAAAGGCCTGCCTGGAGCCAGATGTGGGTGTGGCCATTCCAGGCGGTAGCTCCGGCCGTACGGGTCCTCTACCCGGAGGCCATCGTGTTCATGCAAGGCGGCCGCACGGCGGTCCGTGTCCGCCAAGGTCGGCAGCCTCTCGGTCCTTCCCCCGGCCTCGAGGATCCATTCACCACCCTGTGGCGAAATGCCTTGTTCAAGGGCCAGAGTGTCGAACAGCTCGGCGGGCAGTGAGTCCAAGTCAGCGGGCAGGTGCCGGCGCAGCCGATGAGCCGTGGCGTGCGTCTTCAATGCGGTGACCCATGTGCGCCTGAGCCAGTTCAGGTCAACCTGCCCCAGCTGTGGTCCCAAGCAAAGCCGGCGGTCCTTGTCCAGGACAAGCCGGTACTGGGTGCCGTCCCTGTCAAGAATGCAGGCCGCCTCGCCCACGTACTCATACCCCTCAAGCAGCGCCTGTACCGAGGGGTGGTAGCTGAAGTCGCCGCTCTCGTCGATCGACAGGAACGCCCCGGTTCCCGGCGGCTCCCCGCTCTTTTGTGATACCCGTTCCATTGGTTGACCTCCCGCACCGGATAGCTGCCGGGCTCCCTCCCTCCATCGGAGCACCGTCGGAGCATTTCCAACATGCCCCTTTACGAATTCCAAACGCCCAATCCGCGAAAAGCTGTCGCTTGGGGTACCAGCGCGTTAAGGACTCGTCAAGGATTCCGGCGTACCGCCTCCGGGGTCTTTCCGCGGTGCTAGCGTCGGCAGTGCCACGGAGTTCCAGCCCCGTCGCGGAGAGGTAATAATGACCACGCTCAGCCGCCCGCCGGCAGATCCCTCTGCCCCGCGACCGGGGGCCGCGGACCGCTTCCGCAGATGGCTGCTGTTCGGCCTTCAGGACGCCAAGGGCCTGCACCAGGGCCCCGGCGCCGTGAGCGACGAGCACCTGAAGAAACACACCTGGTGGCAGGTCATGTGCCTGACCGGTGTGGACTATTTCTCCACCCTGGGCTATCAGCCGGCCATTGCTGCCCTTGCCGCCGGTGTGATTTCTCCGCTGGCCACCCTGGTCCTGACCATAGTGACCCTGTTCGGCGCCCTTCCGGTCTATCGGAGGGTTGCGCGGGAGAGCCCCCGCGGCGAGGGCTCCATCGCGATGCTGGAGCGGCTGTTGCCGGGCTGGAGCGGGAAGCTGCTGGTGCTGGTCTTGCTCGGTTTTGCTGCTACAGACTTCATGATCACCATGACTTTGTCCGCTGCCGACGCCACCGCCCACGCCATCCAGAACCCGCTGATGCCGGAATGGCTTCAGGGCCAGAACGTGTTGGTCACGCTCGTCCTCCTGGCGCTCCTGGCCGCGGTGTTCCTGCGGGGATTCAAGGAAGCCATCGGCGTCGCCGTCGCCCTGGTGGTACTGTACCTGGCCCTGAACGCTGTGGTCGTCGTCGTGACCATCGGAGGGGTCTTCACGCACCCGGTGATGGTGGGCGACTGGTGGCATGCCCTCACCACCTCGCACGGCGATCCGCTGATGGTGATCGCCATCGCCTTGATCGTTTTCCCCAAACTTGCCCTGGGCCTGTCGGGTTTCGAAACAGGTGTCGCGGTCATGCCCCAAATCAAGGGCAGGCCCTCCGACACCGAGGAAAACCCTGCGGGGCGGATCCACGGCGCCCGCTCTCTGCTGACCACCGCAGCCGTCATCATGAGCGGTTTCCTCCTGACAACCAGCTTCATCACGGTCGTCCTGATCCCCGAACAGGAATTCGAAGCGGGCGGACAAGCCAACGGCCGCGCCCTGGCGTTCCTGGCCCACGAATACCTGGGCAACGGGTTCGGCACCGTGTATGACCTCAGCACCATCGCTATCCTGTGGTTTGCCGGCGCCTCGGCCATGGCCGGGTTGCTCAACCTGGTGCCCCGGTACCTGCCCCGCTACGGCATGGCGCCGGGATGGGCCCGCGCCGTGCGGCCCTTGGTCCTGGTCTTTACACTGATCGGGTTCCTCATCACCTTCCTTTTCAACGCCGACGTCGACGCCCAGGGCGGTGCCTACGCAACCGGCGTCCTGGTGTTGATGACCTCAGCCGCCATCGCCGTGACCTTCTCGGCCCGCCGCAAGAAGCAGGCCGGCCAGACCCTCGGCTTCGGGGCGATTTCCGTGGTCTTCATCTACACCACCATCGCCAACATCATCGAACGGCCCGAAGGCATCCGGATCGCCGGCCTTTTCATTCTCGGCATCGTCGTCATCTCCCTGCTTTCCCGCATCAGGCGCTCCTTCGAACTCCATGCCACCCACGTCCACCTTGACCGGACCGCCCTGGAATTCATGTCCTCGAACCTCTCGGGGCCAATCTCACTGATTGCCCACCAGCCCGAGCGGCTGACCGCCAGCGCCTACCGCGAGAAGCTGACCTCCGCCATCGAGGTCAGCCACCTGCCCGTGGGCAGTGAAGCACTGTTCCTGGAAGTCGTCGTGGACGACTCCTCGGATTTCGAAACTGAACTCGAAGTCCGGGGCATCACGCGCCACGGCTTCCGGATCCTGGAGGTCCACGGACCCGTAGTGCCGAACACCATCGCTTCGGTCCTTCTGCACATCCGCGACATCACCGGACTGATGCCGCACATCTATTTCCGCTGGACCGAAGGAAACCCCGTAACCAACCTGTTGAAGTTCCTCTTCCTCGGCGAAGGTGAAATAGCCCCCGTCACCCGCGAAGTCCTGCGGGAAGCCGAGCCCGAGGTCACCCGGCGTCCCTGGGTCCACGTCGGCTAGGTTCCCCAGGGAGCGGCGTCGGCCAGAGGTGCTGCCCGGGCAACCGGCCGGGAGCCGGCTGCGGGTCGTCCTTGAGTGCAATATGTGCATTACAATGCACATATGCACTTAAAGGAGGAAGACTGATGCTGCAGGTACTGCGGAACGGAACCTACCGGAAGCTGTTCTCCGCCCAGATGGTGGCCCTTCTGGGCACCGGGCTGCTGACCGTGGCGCTGGGCCTGCTGGCCTTCGACATCGCCGGACGCGATGCCGGAGCTGTCCTCGGCACGGCCCTGACCATCAAGATGGCCGCCTACGTGGGCTTCGCTCCCGTGATCAACGCCCTGCTGGCCAGCGTGCCGAAGAGGCCGGTGCTCATCGGCGCCGACCTGCTGCGCGCAACGATGGCCCTGTGCCTGCCGTTCATCAGCGAGGCGTGGCAGATTTACGTGGTGATCTTCCTGCTGCAGTCCGCCTCGGCAACCTTTACCCCGGCGTTCCAGTCACTGATCCCGGTGGTCCTCCCGGCGGAGCGCGACTACACCCGCGCCCTCTCCCTCTCCCGCCTGGCCTACGACCTGGAGGCGCTGGCCAGCCCGGCAATCGCGGCCCTGTTGCTGACGTGGCTCAGCTACAACAAGCTGTTCCTCGGCACCGTGGCTGGCTTCCTGCTCTCTGCCCTCCTGGTGGTCCGCACCGCATTGCCCGCGACGGCGCGCAGCCGGCCGACGGCGAGCGGCGGCGCAGCGGCGGGCAACAGCGCGGTGGCGGCGTCGGCGTCGTTGTGGCACCGCACCACCCTCGGCGCGAGGATCTTCTGGCGGACGCCCAGGCTGCGGTCGCTCCTGGCACTAAACCTTGTGGTTGCCGCGCCGACGGCGCTCGTCCTGGTGAACACCGTGATGTACGTCCGGGAGGTGCTGCACCGGCCGGAGACGGACCTCGCCCTGGCCCTGGCGTGTTTCGGCGTGGGTTCCATGACGGTGGCGCTCGGTGCGCCGCGCGTACTGGAGCGCTTCGGGGACCGTGCGGTCATGCTCACCGGGGCGGCCGTGGTCCCCGTCGTGATGGCGGGCGCCACGGTCCTGACGTTCCTGGCGGCACCGGGCGGAAACGGTTCAGGCGCGGGCCAAGGCGCCGCCTGGGCGTGGCTGTTGGGGCTGTGGTTCCTGCTGGGTGCCGGCAATTCGACCGTCTTGACGCCGTCGGCCCGGCTGCTGCGCGAAGCCTCGGATGAGGAGACGCGGCCGTACGTGTTCACGGCGCAGTTTTCGCTGTCGCACGCCTGCTACATCCTCACCTATCCGCTGGCGGGCTGGCTCGGCGCCGCGGCGGGACTCGGCCCGGCTGCCCTCGCGCTGGCATTTGTTGCGATGATAGGCGGTACGGGTGCATTCCTCTCGTGGCCGCGCAGGTCCGCGGAGACGCGTCCGGACAACCACCCAAACAAGCGCCCGGACGACCGGGAAGCCGCGGAACTCAAGCAATAGGAGCAGGCCTTTGAGCATGGCCAACAGCACTGCCGGCGCCACCACCAAACGGCTTGACCCCGCGCCCTCGCTCGTCCACGAGGTCACGCCCGACGCCGAACTGCTGGACACCGCGGCCGGAACTTTGCGGATGCTCGCCGAGCCCACCCGGCTGCACCTGCTCTGGCAGCTGACCTCGGGGCCCAAGTCGGTCACCGAACTCACCGACGCTGCCGACGTTCCGCGGACCGTGGTCAGTCAGCACCTGGCGAAGCTGCGGCTCAGCGGCCTGGTGGACACCCGCAAGGAGGGACGGCACGTCATCTACTCCCTGCACGACGGCCACCTGGTCCGGCTCATCCGCGAAACCTTGAACCACGCAGACCACCAGCTCACCGGCGAACCGTTCCACGACTGACGGGGCAACACCACGCGGCTTCAACCGAAGAATTCGCGACCGGCATGGCGCTTGATCCCGCGGATCAGGCGACGTCACGGTCCGGGAAGTCGCCTGATCTGCAGGATCAACGGCAGTGAGTCAGTACCGGTTCGGAATTGGCGTCCTCACGATGTGCGGCAACTGGGAAATGATGCTCAGGATGAAGATGAAGTTCACGATGAAGAAAAGGCACCCTGCGATGAACAGGCCGATTCCCACCCAGCCCAGGATCTTTCCGTCCTGTGCCGAAACGCCGTAGGCCTCGGCCTTCTTGGACTGCATGATCGCCAGCGGTCCGAAGACCACGCCGATGGACACGACCCCGAGCACCCCGAAGACGGCGGCCAGCCGGGCGTGCTTCAAGCCTTCGAGGTACCAGCGCAGCTGGCCTTGGGTGACCGGCACCTGGTCGGGCTGCGGGTATCCGGGCTGGAGATCCGGCGGCGGTGTGGACATGCGTTCCCCCTTGATGCTGTTCGTGGCGCGGCCTTCCCGGGAAGTGCGCGTGACAGCCTGAGGATACGTCCAAGCCGTCACCACGCACCAGCTACCCCGCCGCGGTCAGGAACTCCTTCAGCAACGGCCCGCTGGTGGTGGCACCGAGGCCGCCGTCCTCCACGAAAACCGCCACAGCCAGGTCGCCGTGCACCGCCACGATCCAGGCATGGGTCTTGGGCGGGTTGTCCTTGCCGAACTCGGCGGTGCCGGTCTTGGCGCCCACGGGGGCGCCGGGAACCTGGGCCAGGAAGCCGGCGTGGCCGGAGGTCACCACGGCGCGCATCATGTCGCTGAGGGCTGCCGCTTCGGTTTTCGTCAGCGGCTTCGCGATCGCCGGTGCCGCCGGCGGGGAAGCCGACGACGACGGCGAGGCGCCCGCCGAGGGCGAGGCACCGCCGTCGGGCGCACCGGCGTCGGGGTTGAGGACCAGCTGCGGCGACACGGGAGCGCCGTGCCCCACCGACGCGGCCATCACGGCCGCGGCGAGCGGCGACAGGAGCACCTTGCCCTGGCCGATCATGGACGCGGCGTGCTCGGTGCCTTCGGCGCTGCCCGGGACGGAGCCGAGGAAGGCGTCGGCACCCAGCTTGGGTGCTTCGACGGCCACACCGAGGGAGGTGGCAGCGGATTCGAGCTGCTGCTGGCTGACCTTGTCCCGGGCGGAGATGAAGGCCGTGTTGCAGGAGTGGGCGAAGGCTTCCCGGAGCGGGACAGATCCGAGCGCAGAGGCCGGGTAACCTTCGGCGTTCTTGAAGGTGCGGCCGTCAACGGTGAGGGTTGGCGTGCACTCCACCTTGGAATCTGGGGTCATGCCGTCGCGGAACATGGCCAGCGAATCGACAATCTTGAATGTGGAGCCGGGGGCGTACTGGCCCAGCATGGCGGTGTTGTAGCCGTTGCTGCCCGGGCCGGATGCCGCGGCGAGCACGGCTCCGGTGGAGGGCCGGATCGCCACAATGGCCGAGGCCGGGCCGATGTCCGCCAAGGTGGTTTCGGCGAGCTGTTGCAGTTTCACATCCAGCGTGGTCTTCAGCGAGGTGCCGTCCGTGGCCGGGACTTCGAAGAGGGTGCGCGGTTCGCCGGCGGTGCCTTCGGCCGGCGTGTCCTGACCGGGAGCCGGCACGGCCGCCACCACCAGTCCGTCCTTGCCGCGCAGCAGGGAATCGTACTTTTCCTGCAGGCCGCCGGTGCCGACGATGTCCCCGGCCTTGAGCGCACCCTTGGACTTTTCGATCTGTTCGGCGCTGGCCTGGCCCACGGAACCGAGGACCGGGCGGGCGAAGGTGCGGGTGGGCGCCAGCGACAGGGTGTCCGGCAGGGCGACGGCGCCCGGGATCGCTTTCAGTTTCGCCTCGGTGACCTCCGCGGTGAAGCCGCGCAGCACAATCGCTTCAACGAAAGCCTGGGGGCCGGCCGCTGCCGTCTGCTTCGCGTAGTCTCCGGCGTCCAGGCCCACCAGCCCGGCCAGGGCGCGGGCCGAGGACTCCACCTTGGCGGCGTCCACCTTGGTCTTGTCCACGCCGACCCGGATCACCTTGCGGTCCTGCACGATCGGGGTATCCCCGGCGCCGAGGATACCGCCGCGTTTTGCCTTGGCTGTGGTCACGTCCAGGACTTCGCCGTCCTTGAGTTCCGGCGCGAGCAGCGCAGCGTTCCACTGCACGGCCCACTTGTCGCCGGACTTCGTCAGCTCGGCCTGGGAGCTGTACTTCCATTCGGCGGCGCCCAGCTTCCAGCTGTAGTTCAGGGGCACCGTGGCTTTGCTTCCGTCGAGCTTGACCTCGCCGGCCGCCACGCTCGGCTTGATGTCGCCGAGGTCCGCGAAGACGGCCTTGAGCTGCTCGTTCGCGGCCGCAGTGTCCTTGCCTTCGAGGGCGACGTGCCCGAGGTCGAGCACGGCCAGCGAGGACGCGAGCTGCTTCGCCGCGCCCTCAGCCCCGGCACGGCCGTCGTCGCACGCCGCCAGCGATCCGGCCAGCATCAGGGCCGAAAGTCCAGTTACCAGAAACCTTGTTGTTTTCCCCACCCGCGCCATTATGCCGTGTCGCTGCGACAGGAAAGGTCACGGACGACGCCGGGCGGGGCGTTAACGGGGGCGGCCACCGGACGCTCCGCCGGGCACAGCTTGGCGCAGCCGCGCCGCCCGCGCCGCCCCCGCCATTGCTCGTCCAGCCGCTAGCCGTCCAGCCGCACGCCGCGCAGCAGCACGAGCGTTCCCCCGACAACTGCCGCCGAGGCCAGGAACACCCCCGCCGAGCCGAGTCCCGCCGCTACGGCGCCGATGGCACTGGGCAGCACCAGCTGGCCCACCCTGTTGCCGGCGAGCCTCAGGGCCAGCGCCTTGCCGCGTTGCCCGGCGGGGGACTGGGCAGACAACCAGGACATGGTCAGCGGCTGGCCGATGCCAAGGCCGAGCCCCAGCAAGCCCATCACGACAAACAGCAGCCACACCGGCATCGGAATCGCCGCGACGCCCAAGGTCACGGTAGAGAGGGCCAGGCTGGTGACCAGCAGCTTCATGCGTCCCAGCTTTCGGGAGATCCGGCCCAGGCCGATCCGGGATGCCATCGAGAACACCGCACGCGTGGTGAGCATCAGGCCGACGGTCGCGGCGGACAGCCCGCGTTCGGAGCCGAGGGCGGGCAAGTAGACCACCGTCAGGTCGACGACGGCCAGGACCGTGGCGCTGGTGGCCAGGGCCCGGGCGACGCCGGGAGTCCTGAGCAGCGCGACGGCGTTCCCGGGCGCGGCGCCAGCTGCCACGGCCTCCCTCTTCCTGCCGCCGGCGCTGCCTGAGATGGCGAAGGTGGTCGCCAGCATCACCACGCCCATGCACACGGCCAGGAGGAAGATCGCGTGCGTGTCGGGACGGACGGAGGACCCCCCGACAAGGGAGATCGCGAACGGGCCCAGGGCTTGGCCCAGCGAGGCGGCGAACGTCAGGTATCCGAACGCCGAGTCCATCCTTGACGAGCTGGCGTTGTTGGCCACCACGGCCTGCTGACCCACCACGCAGGCCATCTGCCCCGCACCGAGGAGCGCCGTCCCTATGACCAGGGCAACGATCGAGGAACCCCAGAACAGGAGAAACGACGAACAGGCGAGGACGACGGCGGAGCCGATCACCATGAGCCGCCGCTCGCCCAGCCGGTCCACCAGCCCGCCCGTGGGAACGGCCAGGATCAGGGGAAACACGGCGTAGCTGGCGGCCAAGAGACCCAGGGCGAAACCGGGAACGTCCAGTTCCAAGGCCCGGTACGTTGCTGCCGGCCGAACGAGGAAGGTGATGGCCTGGATCAGCACCGAATTGACCAGGAGGGCGATGACCGAGCGGCGCCCGAGCTCGCCGATCATGTGGCGGCGGGCGTGCCGCCCGAGAGGGCGCGCAGCGCTTCGTCGCGGGCACCGATGACGTGTTCGAAAGCGATCCTGGCCGCCTCGTCCGGCTTGCCCGAGGCCACGGCCTCCACAAGGATCCGGTGGTCGGCCAGGGCCTGGTCGCGGCGTTCCTGGGTGTTGTTGGTGTAGTGGCGGTAGCGCTGCATGTGGCTGGACACCTGGTCGTGGAAGCGCTGCGCCCAGGAGTTTCCGGCGATCCGCGCAATCGCCGCGTGCAGGGCCTCGCCGTGCTTCATGGCTTCTTCGGCGAATGCCACGGTGGCCGCGTTGAGCTCGAGGATGCCCTTGAGCACCTCGATGTCCGCGGCCGTGGCCTTCGCGCAGGCCTCCCGTGCCATGAGGGATTCGATCGCCGCCCGGACGTCGTACAGTTCGGAAATGGCCGCGTCATCCAGTGTCGGCACCAGGACCCCGCCCGTGGGCTGCTGCACCAGGAGGCTCTCCGAAATGAGCCGCCTGATCGCCTCCCGCAAAGGTGTCCGGCTGACCTGCAGGGCCGCGGCCATCGCGGGCTCGTAGATCCGCTCTCCCGGCTTCAGTTCAAGGCTGAGGATCTGCCTCTTCAGCTCCCCGTACACATAATGCGCTCCCGTGTTCCGGGCGTGCAGCTCCGCCATCCTAGGCCTCCGTTTTCATACTTGTATACATCTATACAATCACACCTCCGGCCCCCGCCCGCACGGCCCCGCCAGAACCGGCCCCCGGACAGCCCGACGGCGGCCGGCCACCTCCGCGGGGAAGGTGACCGGCCGCCGTCGTACGTCAGTTAAGGCGCGGCTGCCCTGTCAGGGCTCGCACGTGAACTTCGCGTCGCCCCACACGCCGTGGGCTCCATTGATCGAGCCGGACGGTTCGACCACCAGTTCCACATACGCCGCCCCGCGAAGGTCCACGGTCACAGCTTCGGGGGCGAAGCCCGGCGTGTAGGTGCGGGACTGGTACTTGTTCACGCCGTCGGCGTTGACCTTGAAGATGATGTTGCCGCCGAAGCCGCTCTCCAGGCCCACCTGCGAGGTGAAGGAGGAGCATTTGCCGCCCAGGTAGTAGGTGATCCGGGACAGCGCGTGCACGCCCAGGCCCTTGCTGTAGGAAGGCTGCTGGCCGGTGCCGGGATCGGTGTAGTTGATGGCCAGTGGCTTGTCCGGGGACGTCGCCGAATCCTTGTTGGCCACGTTGATGCCAATCACGCCGTAGCCGTTCACGGCGTCCACCCACGGGGTCTCCGAAGCGTAGACGGTGCCTCGCGGTGCCTCCGGGAGGGGCTGTGTGGTGACCTTCCAGTCGAAGAACTTCACCCGCGTATCGGTGGGCAGGGTGACGGAGGCCAGTTCCTTGGTGGGGTTGAGGCGCACCGTGTTGGAGAAGGCCTGGTACTTGTACTGCGTGTATTCCGGGGACGGCCCGTTGGCGTTGTTGCGGCCCATCTCGGAGACGGCAACAACTGCTCCGTTCAGCGCGCTTGGCTGCAGCCAGTTGGGGAAGAAGATGGACTGCTTCTCGCTGGAACCGTCCGTGTACGTCAGCGTCAGCACGGGGCTGGTGCCGCCGCCCACCGCCGCCGAACCGAGCACGGCCAGGTGCGTTCCCTTGCCGCTCACCGCGACGGTCTGCCCGGAAAGCGCGACGGCGTTGGGGACGTCGGGTCCTGCCGCAGGCCAGGTGTAGTCCACCTGCTTCGGCGTTCCGGCGTTCACGGTCACTGTGCTGCCCGGCCGCACCCCGCCCGCCGGAACCGGCGCCGTGGCGAGCTGTTCGGCTGCGAAGGTGGCCCCGCCGCCGTCGAAGTTTCCGAGCGCCTTGTTGGCCACGGTGGTGACGGAGATGTTGTTGTACGCGGCGGCCAGGGAGCCGTAGGCGACGTAGATCTGGTTCGCACCGGTGGCCGTCTGCGCGGTGCCGTCCGCGGCCGTGTACGACGCCGAGAAGCGGACGGTCTGCGGGCCCGCCTTCGCGCCGGAGCCGGGTGAGACCACGAAGCTCGCCGTCGCAGAGCCGCCGCCGGGGACGGTGGCCGCGGTGTCCCCGCTGGTGCTCTTGACCGTCCAGCCCGCGGGCAGGGACGGGGTGATCCTGACGTTGGACTTGGCGCCCTTGCCGGTGTTCACGAACTCGGCGGTCACGGTGGTGTCGTGGTCCTGGAAGACCTGCGGGCCGGTGCTGACGCGGAGCTCGGCGGCACCGGCTTCCTGGCTGGCACCGCCCAACGGACCGGCCTGCTTCAGGAGCACACTGGCCGACTTGTCCGAAGCGATGACGCCGGCCTTGACGCGGACGGTGCCATTGCTGGCGGGGTCGAAGTACCAGCCGGTGCCCGCGGCGTCGAAGGCTTCCTTCCCGGACAGCTTGGGCAGGATCTTCGCTCCCACCCGGACTTCGGCCGGTGCGGAGCCTGCGTGGACCGTGAGCTGGTACGGCCGGGCAGCGGCCTTCCCCGCATAGTCGCCTTCGCGGGGGTTGATCGTCACGGACACCGTGCCCGGGCCGTAGTCCGGGGCGTCGACGTCGATGCGCTGGCGGGAGGCCTTGCCGTCCTTGTATTCGCGGGTGACCTTGTCGTCCTCGTACAGGGTGAAGCTGTTCTTGCCCTTCGCGTAGACGTCCAGGGTGATCGGCGAATCCTCGGGAACCAGGGAGGCGTTGCGGGCCACGATGCCCTGCGGCACCACGGCGCCGGCGCGGACGAAGACGGGGAGCCTGTCCAGCGGGGCGTTGTAGCCGTTGAGGATCTGGCCGCCCTGATAGAGCTTGCCCGTCCAGTAGTCCACCCACTGCTGGCCCGCCGGGAGAAATATGCCGTTGCGGACATCTGTCTGGGTGAAGACGGGTGCCACCAGGAAGTCCTTGCCGAGCATGAACTGCTTGTTGGCCTCATCCCCGTAGGACCACTGCTGCTCGGGGAATTCCAGGGCCATGGAACGCATCATGGACACGCCGGTGGCCGACGATTCCTGGGCCAGTGTGTAGATGAACGGCATCAGCTGCTGGCGCAGCTGCAGGTACTTGCGGTTGATGGCGGTGGCCTGTTCACCGTAGAGCCAGGGCCGCTTGTCCGTGGCCGCCCAGCCGGACATCGAGTACAGCGCGGGCGCGAAGGCCTTCCACTGCAGGTCCCGGACGTAGGATTCGGGGGAGCCGCCGAAGATGCCGTCAACGTCACCGGTGGTGAAGGCCAGCCCCGAGTTGCCGGCTCCGGTGAGGGCCGAGACCTGCCAGCGGACGGCGTCGAGGTTTCCGGAGTGGTCGCCGGTCCACTGCATGCCGCAGCGCTGGGCGCCGGCCCAGCCTTCGACCATGAGCGCGGTGCCGCGGGCGTCGGAGTACTGCTCGATGCCGTCGTGCGCGGCTTCGCAGCCGGTGAGGGCCTGGCGGTAGCCCTGGCCCACCCAGGCGACGTCGAGCTTGCGCAGGCGGACGCCGGCGTCGCCCACTTCGTAGGCCTGGTTGGTCAGGGAGCGCTGCGTCCAGAGGCCCACCTTGAGGTCAGTTTCCCGCTCGATGTTAGCCACGGTTTCCGGGAGCTGCTGGTATTCACAGCCGTAGCCGTCGTTGACCAGCATCCAGCCGGCGGGCATGTCGTTCTCCACGAACTTGCGCGCGGTCTTGATGGCGTCCGGGGTGCGCTGCTTGGCGCCGTCCGGGTCGCCGAAACCAGAGGAGGAATAGCCCGGGTTGGAGCGGTTATAGCAGTCGGCGTCGCCGTATTCCAGGGCGTAGACCGGAGGCATCATGGGCTTGCCGGTCAGCGTGGTGTAGGCGCCCAGGGACTGCTTGTAGTCGCCCACAAAGTAGTACGCGTCAAAGCGTTTCTCCTCGTGGGTGGTGCTCGGCTGGCCGCCGAAGTCGTAGGATCCGCGGGCAAAGGTGTTCCGCAGTACCCCATAGCCCTTGGACGACATGTAGTACGGGACGGCGTTGGGGTAGCCATCATCGTCCCAGTCGAAGTTGCGGGCAATGTTGATCAGGGCGCCGGTGTGCACGGAGCGGCCGTTCTGCATGCCGCCGCCGATGAACTGTTCGCCTTGCTGGGGCTGCAGGTGCTGGGTGGCGGACTTGGCGCCGAAGGTAATGGGGGCGGATTCGGCGAAGACCAGAGAACCGTCCGCGCGGCTGACCCGCAGCTGGGTGGTGGCTTTGTTGATCTCGAGGGTGACCTTGGCGGTCCTGATGGACAGCCACTCGCCGTCTGTCAGCGTGACGGCGGCGCCGCCGAACTTGTCCTTGCCGACCACGATGTTCGCGGTGCGGGCGGGGTCGCCCTGGTCCGTGTTGGCGGGGTCGGTGAAGGTCCCGCTGGGGTCGGCTTCGAGCCGGAAGTTGCTCTCGTCCAGGAAGGTCACGCGCAAGGCGCCGCTTGCGGCGGCGACGTCAACCACGTTGTTGTTTTGCGTGAACCCGCTGATTTTGCCCAGCGGCACGCCTGCGGCGTCCACCGGCACTTCGGGGGTGACGGCCTTGATGGCGGCAGGGTCTCCCGGAGCGGCAGCGGCGGCTCCCGCGAAGCCGAGTGCCGGAATGCCCGACGCCGTGAGCAGGGCCGCCAGCGCGAGTGCAGTGGTCTTTTTCCTGAGGCAGCTGAGGGTTCCGGGTGCGGTGGTCCGGGTGCCGGACGGGGACTTTCCGGGCAGGCCCGATGAGGGTGACGACATGGGACTCACTTTCGAGGATGACTTTTTATGATCTAACTCACAGTGAAACGTTCATCAATCGTCATGGCGAAAATGCGGGAGGTCAAGCGTTTCACCAAAATTGCACGGCTTTCCGTGGGCGCACAACGTCGGGGCAGGCGGGTTTCAGGCGTCGCGGATGATCCGCCGCTGGCGCGCCACGGCGATGGCGGCAGTGCGGTTGTCCACGCCGAGCTTGGCGTAGATGTGCACCAGGTGGGTCTTCACCGTGGCTTCGGAAATAAAGAGCTGCCGCGCGATGGCCCGGTTGCCCAGGCCCGTGGCGAGGAGTTCGAGAATCTGCAGTTCGCGCGGGCTCAGTGCCGTCTCCGGATTCCGGATGTGCCCCATGAGCCGGGCCGCCACCCCGGGCGCCAGCGCAGTCTGGCCGGCCGCGGCGGACAGGACGGCCTGGCGGATCTGCTCGGGCGGGGCGTCCTTGAGCATGTAGCCGGCGGCGCCGGCTTCGACCGCGGCCAGGATGTCGGCGTCGGTGTCGTAGGTCGTGAGGATCAGCACGGGCGGCGGGGGAGTTCCGGCGTCGCCCGCCTTTATCCGGCCGGTGGCAGTGGCGCCGTCCATCCCGCTGCCCATCTGCAGGTCCATCAGGACCAGGTCCACCGGCTCGCCGAGCGCGTTCAGGCGGGAGAGCTCGGCCAGGGCGGCACCGCCGTCCGCCGCCTCGGACACCACGGTGACGCCGTCGAAGTCGGCAAGCATGGCGCGGAGTCCGGCACGGACCACGGGGTGGTCGTCCACCAGCAGCACGCGGATGTCAGGCACCGTCCACGCTCCCTTCCCCCACGCCGTTCCCTTCCCCCAGCGGCAGCCTGATGGCCACCACGGTTCCTTCGCCCGGCGCCGACTCGACCGCCAGGGTCCCACCGAGGGCGGACAGCCGCTCGCGCAGGCTGCTAAGCCCCACACCACTGCCGTCGGCCCGCGCCGCAGCGGCGGGCAGCACGGTGGCGGGGTCGAAGCCCACGCCGTCATCGTAGACGTCCATGGTCACCTCGGCGTCCAGGAAGGACAGGGTGACCACGGCGGTCCGCGCCTTTGCATGGGCCCAGACGTTCGCGAGCGACGACTGTGCGGCACGGAGCAGGGTGGCCTGGTAGGCGTTGGGCAGCTCGATGGCCGTGCCGTCGAGTTCGAAGCGGCAACGCAGCGGGGTTCCGCGGGCCGCGGCTTCGCTTTCGGTCTTGTCGCACAGCCGCCGCAGGGTGTCCACGAGGGTTGACCGTTCGAGGGCGGGCGGCCGGAGTCCGCGGACGAAGTTGCGGGCCTCGTCGAGGTTGGCGGCGGCGGTCTCCTGCACGGTCTGCAGGCGGCTGCGCACGGTCTCCTGGTCGCCGGCGTCGAGCGCCTTCGCCGCCGAGCGGCCCATGAGCACGATGCTGGAGAACCCCTGGGCGAGTGTGTCGTGGATTTCGCGGGCGAGCCGTTCGCGCTCGGCCAGGACGCCGGCGTCGTGCTGGCTCCTGGCCAATTCGGCGCGGGTGCGGCGCAGTTCCTCCGCTGCCTTCCGCTGGTTCTCGGCTTCGGCGTACAGCGCGCGGTAGGCGAGCCCGGTGACGACGGCGAACGCCGCCCCGAACACGGGTCCCAGGACCATCGCGAGCTGCATGCCGCCGTCGCCGGTGCCGCCGCCGACGCCCCTGCTGTGGAACCACAGCGCACCCACCAGCAGGGCCGTGCTGGCGCCGATGGCGGGCAGCGCCCAGCGCAGCGGAAGGAGGTGCAGCTGCAGGAAGAACAGCGGAAAAGCCACCCAGGCGAAGTCGGAACTGACAATCAGGAGGAGCAACCACAGGAGGGTCACTGCGCCGAGCCAGCGCAGGGCGAAGGGGTTCGGGTCGAAGCGGGCGGCATCGGCCGAGTGCCGCTTTTCGAGGATGGTGCCCGCGAGGTACACGGCCGCGAGCAGCAGCGACAGCAGCAGGCCCGCACCCAGGGCCACCGGCGAAGCGGGGGCAATCAGCAGCCGGACCACCGCCACCAGCAGCAGCACGGCGAAGCCCACATGCAAGCTCACGCGGAGGACGCGCAGGACAAGCGCCGTACCGCCATGGTGCTGCCCGCCTGCGCCCTGCGGGCCGCGGGGCTCCTGCCATTCCTCCATGCCTTCCAGACTAGCCACCGGCACCGACGGAAAGGTGCCGATTTCGGCGCCGCCGCGGCCGAATCAACCGATCGGTTGATCCGCTGCTCAACCCCATGGCTCCGCCGGATCAACCCCGTGCGCGATGCCTGCCGGCCCCGCCGCGGACAGAGTGGAAACAGAAGTAAAACCGCCCCGCGATCCGGGGCACGAACGAAGGATTCCAATGTTCCTGGCGCTCCGCGATCTCCGTTTTGCCAAGGGCCGTTTTGCCCTCATGGGCAGCGTGGTTGCCCTGATCACCCTCCTGCTGGTCATGCTGTCCGGCCTCACCGCAGGCCTCGGCAACCAGTCGACGTCGGCCATCGCCGCGCTGCCGGCCGACCGGATCGTCTTCGGCGCCCCGCCCGGCGGCGAGGCCAAGGCCTCCTACACCGAATCCGAGGTCACGCCGGAGCAGCTCAGCAGCTGGCGGTCGCAGCCGGGCGTGGCCTCCGCCGGGGCACTCGGGATCAGCCAGGGCCGCTTCCAGTCCCTCGGCAGCGACGGCGCAGCCCGCGGTACCGCGAACGTGGCCGTATTCGGCACGGACGGGACCGTGCCCGCTCCGGGCGCACTCACCGACGGCACCGTGGTCATCGGAGAAACCCTCGCCAAGGAGCTCAGCCTGGCGATAGGCAGCTCCGTCGCCGTCGCCGGCAACACCCTGACGGTTTCGGCCGTCGTGCCGGACCAGTGGTACTCACACACCGGCGCCGTCTGGACCACGCTGGACACCTGGCGCAAGGTCGCGCACGCCGCCCCCGGTGAAGCCACGGTCCTGGCCGTGACGTTCGACGCCGGAGCCTCCGTGGACACGGACGCCGCCGATGCCGCGGCCGGCACCGTGAGCGCCACCCCCACCGCTTCCTTCCAGGCCCTGGGCTCCTACAAGAGCGAGAACGGCTCGCTCATGCTGATGCAGGCATTTCTTTACGGCATCTCCGCGCTGGTCATCGTGGCCTTCCTGACGGTCTGGACCGTGCAGCGCACACGCGACATCGCGGTGCTCAGGGCCCTTGGCGGTTCCACCGGATACGTGCTCCGCGACGCCCTGGTGCAGGCCGCGGTCGTTCTCCTTGCCGGCGCCGCCGCGGGCGGGATCATCGGCCTGATCGGCGGATTCTTCGCGGCCCAGGCGGCGCCGTTCCTGATCACACCGATGACCGGCATCCTGCCCGTCGCAGGCGTGGTGGTGCTGGGGCTGGCGGGCGCCGTCCTGGCTGTCCGCGGGGTCACCAAGGTGGACCCGCTCCTGGCCCTCGGCGGCAACTAGCCCACGGCAATCCCGCACACATTCCCAGAAAGGCATATATACCGTGACCACCCCGCTCAGCCTTGTCAACGTCACCCTCGACTACCCGGACGGCGGCTCCACCATCAAAGCCCTCGACGCCGTCAACCTCACGGCCGGCGCCGGCGAGTTCCTCTCCCTCGTGGGCCCCTCCGGCTCGGGCAAGTCCTCGCTCCTGGCCGTGGCAGCGACCCTCATCGCCCCCACCTCCGGCCTGGTGCTGATCGACGGGCAGGACGCCACCGCGCTCGGCGCCAGGGAGCGCACCACCCTGCGCCGGAACACCGTGGGCATCATCTTCCAGCAGCCCAACCTGCTGCCCTCACTGACCGCCGTCGAGCAGCTCCTCATCGGCGAGCACCTGCGCGGCAATCCGCTGCGTGCGGCGCTCCAGCGGGCGGCGGAGCTGCTCGACGTCGTCGGGCTGGCCGGCGAGCTCGCCAAGCGGCCGCACCAGCTCTCCGGCGGGCAGCGGCAGCGGGTCAACATCGCCCGGGCGCTCATGGGGAGCCCTCGGGTACTCCTGGTGGACGAGCCGACGGCGGCCCTGGACATGGAACGCAGCGAGGCGATCGTGCGGCTGCTGCGCCGGGTCACCGATGAGTTCTCGACGGCGACCCTCATGGTCACGCACGACACCGAGTTCCTGCCGCTCACCGATTCGGTGCTCACGATGCGGGATGGCCGGCTGGGCGCGCCGGTGCGCACCGCGGCCTAAGGCGCGGCCTGAGCGCTGCGGCCTGAGGCAGCCCCTTCAGGAAGCCGCTCAGCCCAGCAACGCCTCATCCTGCGCGTCGTCGTAGGCGTCCCGCGCGGCGAGGATGGCGGGCACGTTGCCTTCCGCCCAGTTCCGCAGCTGCGCCAGGGGCTCCAGGAGGGAGCGGCCGAGGTCCGTCAGCTCGTAGTCCACGCGCGGGGGCACCTGCGCGTGGATGGTGCGGGTGACCAGGCCGTCGCGTTCCAGGGAGCGGAGGGTCTGGGTGAGCACCTTCGGGGTGACCACGCTGACCATCTTGCGCAGCTCGGAGAACCGCACGGGACCATCCTCGAGGACCTGGACCACCAGGGAAGCCCACTTGTCGCCGATCCGCTGGAAGATCACCCGCGACGGGCAGTTGGGGTCCAGGACGTTGGCGGGCAGGCCGCTGTTGTCGCTCTCGATGGTATCCACTAGGTAACTCAGTTCCTTTGAAGCTATCAGTATCAAATAGATACTGTCTTTCCATTGCAAGATTAGCAACCCGAGGAGAGACATGAAAATCGCAGTATATGGCGCCAGCGGCATGGTCGGCAGCCAGATCGTCAACGAATCCCTCAGCCGCGGCCACGAGGTCACGGCCATCTCGCGCAAGGGCGCGGAGGTCGAAGGAGCCCGCTCTCTCGCGGCGGACCAGGCAGACGCCCAGGCGTTCGCCGCCGTCGCGAAGGACCACGACGTCGTCGTGCTGGCTACGGGCCCCAGTCGCACCGGCGGCGACCACGGTGAATGGCTGGACGCCATGGCCACCGCCTTCAGCAACTCCGAAGGCACCCGCCTGATGATCGTCGGCGGCGCCGGCACGCTGGCGATCGACGGCGTGCGCCTGCTCGATTCCCCCGAATTCCCCGAGGCCTACAAGGCGGAAGCCACCACCGCGGCCACGGCGCTTGAGCTGGTCCGGCAGACTCCGGCTTCCGTGGACTGGACGGTCCTCGCCCCGGCACCGGTGATCCAGCCTGGCGAACGCACCGGCAAGTACTCCACGGACACGGATTCCCCGGCGGGCACCAGCATCTCCACCCAGGATTACGCCGTGGCGATGCTGGACGAGATCGAGACCCCGGCGCACCGCCGGGCACGCTTCACGGCTGCGAACTAGCTCACATCGCCGCGGTCCGGGGAACTTTCCGGACCGCGGCGTCGTGGGTTACGTGAACCTTCAAGTACATCGAGAGGAACACCCATGGCCGGAAAGAAACGACCCTGGATCCTGGTCACCGTAGCCGCCGTCGCCGTCCTTGCCGCCCTCGCGGCCATCTTCGGCCCACAGATCTACGCCCGGTCCCGGGGCCCGGCGCCCGCGCCGCTCTCCGTGGCCAGTTCCTCCGCCACAGCCTCCGGCACACCTTCCAGCCCGGCTTCCAGCAACGCCGCCAGCAACGCCACCGACGACGGTACCTGGAACGTCGCTTCCGCCTCCCAGGCCGGCTACCGGATCAAGGAAGTCCTCAACGGCGCAAACGTCACCGTCGTTGGCCGGACCGACAAAGTCACCGGCTCCGCCACCGTGACCGGAACGCAGCTGACCAAAGCGAATTTCGACGTCGACGTCGCCAGCATCGCCACCGACAGCGGCAACCGCGACAACTACTTCCGCGGGAACGTCATGAAGGCAGACACCTTCCCGACGGCGATCTTCACCCTCGGCGCGCCCGTCACCATCCCGGCGCTCAGCTCCGCCCCTGCCGCCGTCGAGGCGAAGGGAACCCTTGAGCTGGCCGGCCAGAAGCGCGACGTCACCGCCAAGCTGCAGGTGGTCCGCGACGGTGCGAAGGTCTCGGTCTCGGGCACCATCGACCTCGTCCTGGCCGACTTCGGCATCACTGCCCCGGACCTCGGCTTCGTGAAGGTGGAAAACACCGGCAGCGTCGAGTTCCTCGTCAATCTCGAGAAGGCCGCCTAAGCCCTAAGCGGCCAGCCCTCGCCGGCCAGCCCCTAAGCGGCCAGCGCTAGCCCGCCAGCCCCAACTCCGGCAGCGGCAACCCGAAGACGTCCTTCAGGGCGTGCTGGGCCGCGTGGTAGCCGGGCATGCCAGTGACGCCTGGTCCGGGCGGCGTCGAGGAGGAACACAAGTACACGCCGGGCAGCGGCGTCCGCCATGGGTTCGTGGAAACGACCGGGCGCCGCAGCAGCCCGCGCACGTCCATGACGCCGGCCCCGAAGTCGCCGCCCACGTAGTTCGGGTTGTACTCGGAGAGCCCGGCCGCCGTCGTCGTCTTCCAGCCGACCACCAGATCGCGGAAGCCGGGCGCGAACGCCTCGATCCGCTCCATCACGGCGGTAGACATGTCCACCGTGGAGTCCTTGGGCACGTGGCAGTAGGTCCACAGGATCTGCCGTCCCGCCGGGGCACGGCCCGGGTCCACCACGGAAGGTTGGGCCACCAGCACGTACGGCTTGGCAGGGTGGCGGCCGGCGGCCACCTCGTTCTCCGCGGCAGCCATCTCCGCACGCGTCCCGCCCACGTGGACCGTTCCGGCGTCGCGCAGATCGATGGCCGCCCACGGCACGGGGCCGGAGAGGATGAAGTCCACCTTGCAGGCAGCATTCCCGAAACGGAATGTTTCCAGGGTCCGCCGGTAGCGTACGCCCGAGGTCCCAGCCAGCGCGTCGCCCGCGATGGCCAGCAGCTCGGGAGGCGCCACGTCCAGCAGTACGGCCCGGGCAGGTTTAAGCTCCTCAAGCGAGCGGACGCGCACCCCGGTCTCGAACACGCCGCCGTGGGCCTCGATGTCGCGCACCATCGCGTCCACGATTGCCCCGGATCCGCCCACCGGCACCGGCCAGCCGCCAACGTGGGCCAGGGTGCTCAGCATGAGCCCGGCGCCTGCGGGAACCAGCGACGGCAGGGCGCCCACGGCATGCGCCGCCACACCGGTCAGCAGGGCCGGCGCCGCGTCTTCCCGGAAGCGCCGGTTCCACCACGGTCCGCCTTGGGACAGGGTGGCCAGGCCAAGGCGTACTGCGGCCATGGGGTCCTTGGGGATCCGCAGGAGCTGGTTCTGGGACACGTCCAGCAAACCCTCCACGTGCCCCACGAGCGGCCGCATCAGCCGGCCGAACGCTGGCCCGTCCACGCCGAGGCCCTCCACGGTTCGCTGCAGCGAGCGGTACGCGATCGCTGCCCGGCCGCCGTCGAGCGGTGTGCCGTACTGGACTCTCGGCAGCCGCAGCTCCACGCGCTGTTCCAGCCCGAAGTCGCGGAAGAATCGCGATGCCAGCGCCATCGGATGCACGGCCGAGCAGACGTCGTACACGTGACCCGGCTCCAGCAGCTCCGCCGTCCGGGCGCCGCCCCCCAGCGCCTCGGCAGCCTCGTAGACACGCACCGCCAGCCCCGCGCGGGCCATCACCACCGCGGCGGCCAAGCCGTTCGGTCCGGAGCCGACGACGGCGACCTCAGCCATCGCGTCCGGCTTCCGTCATGGTGTGCTGCCACGGGAGCACGGACGCGGCGGGGCGGGCAAGGTCCAGCCGGAGCCAGTCCCGGGTTCGGTCGAAGGCGCCGCCGTGCGGATCGTCGATGCGTTTGGTCCGGATCGGATCCTGCCGCGGGTCCCAGATATCCAGGGCCACCCGGACCATCAAGTATGCCGTTGCGCCCATGTGCAGCAGCACGGCAAGTACGTAATACGGCATATCCAGGTTGTGTTGGGGGGCTCCGCCGCTGGTGTACTGCCCCAGGAACATCCACACGGCCACCCAGTGCAGCGCCTCGGCGGCCTGCCACAGCAGGAAGTCGCGCCAGCGCGGCCGGGCAAGCGCAAGCAGGGGCACCAGCCATAGCACGAACTGCGGTGAATACACCTTGTTGGTGAGGATGAACGCCCCGACGATCAGGAAGGCGAGCTGTGCCAGGCGGGGCCGCTTCGGGGATGCGAGGCCCAGCAGCGCGATGAGCGCGCAGGCAGCCACGAAGAGGTACAGGGCGAGGGAGTTGATGGTGGCCGCCCCCATCTGCATCCAGTGCAGCCGATCGGCCACCTGGTTGTAGGCGAACCACAGGGAGCTGAAGCCGGCAGGCCGGTCCTGGGTGAACTCGAAGAAGTAGCGCCAGCCCGGCGGGTTCATGATCGCGATTGGCAGGTTGACCACCAACCAGCTGGCCGCGGCGGCCCCGGCGGTCACGAAGAAGGTGCGGAACTTGCCGCTGCGGATGGCCAGCACCAGCACGGCACCCAGGATGAGCACGGGGTAGAGCTTGGTGGCGGTCCCCAGGCCGATGAACACACCGGCCAGGGCGGGCCTTTTCCGTGCGAAGAAGTACATGCCGACCGCGAGCATGGCCACGGCCCACATGTCCCAGTTGATGAAGCCGGAGAGGACGATGCCGGGCGCCAGGGCCACCATGGCCGCGTCCCAGGGCCGGCGCCGGTTGATCCGGGCCGTCGCGAGGACCGTGACGATCCAGACGGCCACCACCAGGGTTGCGTTGAGGTCGAAGTAGCCGCGGATCCGTTCCAGATCCAGCCCCGAGCCGGGGACCAGCAGTGCCGTGGCGCCGGCGATCAGGCCCATCATCACGGGGTATTCGAAGAGGCTTTGCTGGTCGAAGAACGGGATCACGCCTTCGCCGAGCCCGCGGCTGCGGAACAGTTCGGGGAAGTCCGAGTAGCAGGTGGCGTAAAAGTGGTTCGGGGTTTCCCAGCCGTTGACCCGGCAGTAACCCTTGATGAGGATCCCGAGCAGCGCTGCGAGGACCGTGAAGATGACCAGCACACGTTCCACGGTGAAGAAGCCGGGGGAGACTGCTCCTGGCGCGCTGTGGCTTCCCAGGGGTCCGCCGGCCACTTCGGTGAACTTCGCGAGGAAGGAATCGCTGCTGCTGGGAATCACAAAGCGCGCACGCTTCTGCCTGCGGTGCCGTGTGGTCTCCTGCATGGCTTCGAGCATACCGCCGGGGCCCGCACCATAAGGGGCCGGCAGCGAAAGGTGCCGGAGCCTTACGCGTCCGCCCATCTCAACGTGGCCGCCCTTTTAAAAGGCGGAAGCCCACGCGTAGCCGCGTGGGCTTCCGGGGCGAACGGTCCGATGTGTGCCATCAGTCCCTCCTGATTACTGACTGTTGGGGTTCATGAGGGCACTCAGCGGATGACTCCCATCTGGTGCAGGACGACGAAGACGTCTTCACGGCGCTGGTCGAGGAGTTGGCCGTTGAAGACCGTTTTGTCCTTGACTGCACGCTTGGCGAGGAACACCTCTTTGAGGCGCTTGACCACGGTTCACCTCCTTTCCTTGGGTTGGATTACCTGGAATTGGGCATGGCAATTAAGGCCCTTGAATTCAGAGAAAACAGCGGCCATATAGGCATGAAAAATGCCAGGCAAAATGCGGGTAATTGGCGCGATTGCGGAAATCCGTCGGAATCCTGGGATTCCGGGAAATGTACAGACGTCCCCAACAAGAAGCTGGTTCCGAACTATGAGGACTCTGCTTGCCACGGCGATCGCGTGGCCCGCCCAGGAGTTTCGCTGGGAAGTTCCGCTTTCAGGCTCCGGCCTGTGCGGTTCGTGGCGCGCCTCTGCCCCTGAAATCAGGCTCCTGTGTCAGGAAGCCGCTCAGGAGTTGAGGCAGGCCGCGAAATGCGTCAGGCGGAAATGTGGTGCGCGCCGGAATCCGGGCGCATTCCTGAATCCGGGCGCCGGGCAGCGAAGGCCGGGGCAGCAGCAGAGACGGTCATCTTCCATCCGCTAGTCAAAGTAATCATTTTCCCAACCTCCTTTTCGCCTCGGGCGCCGCACCGGTCGACTAACCGGCCCAACACACACCTTGTTCCCGGCGGGTCGCTCTGGGAACAAGAATAAAGCTACACCATGAATCCGGAGATTGACCAGCTAATTCATGGTTAATTCAGAAAATAATTTCCTAGAGGCCCCAGCGGATAATCGCCGGCGTCTTCTTGTCCCAGCCGAGGGTGCACACCTTTGCGGTTCCGAGGAGGAAGTGCCGGCCTTCCCGGGCGTCCAATTCGAGCCAGCGGGCGGTAAGGATCCGGGAGAAGTGGCCGTGTGCCACCACCAGGACATTGTCCATTCCGGATTCCAGCACGCGCGCGATGATCTTGTCCGCACGCGCCGCCACGGAATCCAGGGTTTCGCCGTTGGGCACGCCGTCGAACCAGATCAGGTAATCCGGGTTGTCCTTGCGGATCAGGTCCGAGCTGATGCCCTCGTAGTCGCCGTAGTCCCATTCCACCGCCAGCGGTTCGTGGACGGCGTCGGGGAAGCCGGCCAGTTCCGCCGTGCGGCGGGCGCGGCGCAGCGGCGAGGTGAGCACGAGGTCGAACTCGATCCCTTCCAGGACCTTGCGGGCCTCCACGGCCTGCTGCTCACCTTCCACGGTCAGGGGCAGGTCCGTCAGGCCGGTGTACTGTCCGCTCTTGGACCATTCGGTCTCGCCATGGCGCATGATCCACAGCTGCGGGCGGGAGACCGCTGTCAGGCTGGTAACTACCGGGTCAATCACTTAGGACTCCTCTGCGGGCGTGTCATTCGAAGGGTCTGCGCTGGAACGCTCAACGCCGGACGGTTCGGCAGTTGAAGGCTCGACGGCGGATTCGGGCTGCTCAGCCCACCATGCCTTGAGTTTCGCCGCGGCGTCGTCGTACTCCAGCGGGCCGTACTCCATCCGCTGGTCCAGGAGGAACTTGTAGGCGCGGCCGACCACCGGGCCCGGTGGGAGGCCCAGCAGCGCCATGATCTGCCCGCCGTCCAGGTCCGGACGGATCGCGTTGAGCGATTCCTGCTCGGCAAGGGCCGCGATCCGCTCTTCCAAGTCGTCGTAAGCGAAGGACAGCCGGTCGGCCTTGCGCTGGTTCCGGGTGGTGACGTCGGAACGGGTCAGGCGGTGCAGGCGCTCCAGCAGGGGACCGGCGTCGGCCACGTAGCGGCGCACGGCCGAGTCGGTCCAGCCGGCGTCGCCGTAACCGTAGAAGCGCATGTGCAGTTCCACCAGGCGCGCCACGGCCTTGATGCTGTCGTTGTCGAAGCGCAGCGCCTTCATGCGCTTCGCGGTCAGCTTGGCACCCACCACGTCATGGTGGCGGAAACTCACCGCGCCGCCCGCTTCGAAGCGGCGCGTAGCCGGCTTCCCGACGTCGTGCATCAACGCGGCGAAGCGCAGCACGAAGTCCGGGCCCGGCACGGGGCCGTCAGGGCCGGTTTCCAAGGCGGCGGCCTGCTCCAGCACCTGCAGGGAGTGCTGGTAGACGTCCTTGTGCCGGTGGTGCTCGTCGGATTCCAGGCGCAGGGCCGAGACCTCGGGAAGCACGTATTCGGCCAGGCCGGTGTCCACCAAGAGGTCGATGCCCACCCGCGGGTGCGCGCCGTTGATCATCTTTACGAGCTCCTCGCGGACCCGCTCAGCGGAGATGATCTTGATGCGGTCCGCCATTTCGGACATGGCCAGGCGGACGTCGTCGTGCACCGAGACGCCCAGCTGGGAGGCGAAACGGGCCGCGCGCATCATGCGGAGGGGGTCATCGGAGAAGGAAGCTTCGGGAGCGCCGGGGGTGGCCAGCTCCGCCGCGTGCAGGTCGCGCACGCCACCGAAGGGGTCCACGAGTTCCAGGGAGGGCAGGCGCAGGGCCATGGCATTGATGGTGAAGTCGCGGCGCAGCAGGTCATCCTCGAGCGAGGACCCGAAGGCCACCATGGGCTTGCGGGAATCCGGGTCATAGGCCTCGGCCCGGTAGGTGGTGATCTCGATCTGGAACCCGGACTTCTTCATGCCGATCGTGCCGAAGGCGCGGCCGATGTCCCAGAAGTTGTCAGCCCACTTCTTGATGACGGCGAGGGTCTGCTCGGGCGTGGCGTCGGTGGTGAAGTCCAGGTCCGGGGAGGTCCGGCCGAGGAAGAGGTCGCGCACGGGGCCGCCCACCAGGGACAGTTCGAATCCGGCGTCAACGAAGCGCTGCCCGAGGTCCAGCACCACCGGGTCGAGCTTGAAGTTGACTGAAGAACTGTCCAATACCTGCGCCATAGTTCCTTAAGCTTGTCAGATTTTCGCCCCCCCATCACACCCGGTCCGGGCATCGGCCCGGCGATTACCGCGCCACGTCACCGGCACGCAACCACGAGTCCATGTCCCGGTCATCAAGACAGGGCAAGAGTCGTTAGAGTGGACTTCATGGCCAACCCGATCCCGAGTGCTCCAGGCAGGAGGACCAACGCACCGTTGCCGTCGGCAATCGGTGCGCACGTCGCGCCCGCCCCGCACCCGGCCCAGGCCTCGCTTCCCACCGTGGAGGAAGTGTCCGCCGGCGGCGTCGTCGTGGACACGTCCGACGGCGAACTCCGGGTTGCGATCATCGCCCGCCTTAACAGGGGTGGCCGGCTCGAGTGGTGCCTGCCGAAGGGGCATCCGGAGGGCAAGGAAAACAACGAACAGGCCGCGGTCCGCGAAATCGCCGAGGAAACCGGAATCGAGGGCGACGTCCTGGCCCCGCTGGGCAGCATCGATTACTGGTTCACCGTCAGCGGCCACCGGGTCCACAAGACCGTGCACCACTTCCTGCTCAGGGCCACCGGCGGCGAGCTGACCATCGAGAACGATCCCGACCAGGAAGCGATCGACGCCGCCTGGGTTCCGCTGCACGAACTGGCCCGCAAACTGTCCTTCCCGAACGAGCGCCGCATCGCCGATCTGGCCAAGGAAGTCCTGCCGGAACACCTCTGAGCACATGGCTCATGGGACGATTAGGCCAATGTCTGCTGCGAAGAACACCCAGTCCGTCCAGTCCGGAGAAGCCCGGTCGAGCGCCATCATGGCCGCTGGGACCCTCGTTTCGCGCTTCCTCGGCTTCGCGAAAACCTGGATGCTCGCGGTGGCCCTCGGCCTGGGTTCCACGGTCAATGACACCTTCATCAACGCGAACAACCTGCCCAACCTGATCTTCCTGCTGGTGGCCGGCGGCGTCTTCAACGCCGTCCTGGTTCCGCAGATCATCAAGGCCAGCAGGGGTCCGGACAGGGGAGCGGACTACATCAGCCGGCTCCTGACCCTCGCGGTGCTCGTGCTGCTGGCGCTGACCCTGCTGGTCACGCTCGCGGCACCCGTGGTCATTGACCTCACCACCCAGGGCTATTCGCCGGAGCAGAAAGCCCTGGCCGTCACCTTTGCCTTCTATTGCCTGCCGCAGATCTTCTTCTACGGCCTCTACGCGCTGCTGACCCAGATCCTCAACGCCAACGGCTCCTTCGGGCCCGCCATGTGGGCGCCCATCGTAAACAACGTGCTGGCCATCGCGGGCCTCGGCATGTTCATCTGGATCCTCGGGGCGAATTACACCAACCCGCACACCCTGGACAACTGGGGGCCGTTCCAAACCTTCCTCGTTGCGGGCTTCTCGACCGTCGGGGTCATCGCCCAGACCGCCGTCCTCTTCATTCCGGTCCTGCGGCTGCGGCTCGGCCTCCGGCCGCGGTTCGGCTGGCGGGGCGTGGGACTGGGCCAGGCAGCGAAGCTGAGCGTCTGGACCCTGCTGACCGCCGCCGTCGGGCAGTTGGCGTTCCTGTACGTCATGAAGATCGCCACGATCCCCGGCGCCGAACGCCTCCGCCTGGAGCACGCCGGCCAGCTCGAGGCCGCGGCCACCCTGCCCGGCAACGCCGTGCTGGAAGTCGCCAGCCAGCTGTACCTGCTGCCGCACTCGATCATCGCCCTGTCCCTGGCCACCGTGCTCTTCAACCGGATGACCCATGCCTCGCAGGCGGGCAACCGTTCCGAGCTGCGCGAAGCCCTTTCGCACGGCCTGCGGACCATGGCCGTGGCCACGGTCTTCGGCGCCCTGGCTTTGTTCGCGCTGGCCGGGCCACTGGGCATGTTCTTCTCCGGCGGGAAGCCGCAGGACGGCGTGATGCTCGCCCAGACGCTGACCATCCTGGCCTTGAGCACACCGTTCATGAGCGCCAACTTCATGATGTCGCGCGTCTTCTATGCCAACGAGGACGCCCGCACACCGTTCTTCATCCAGGTGATCCTGGCCGGCGTGAACGTGGTGGGCGCGTTCGTCATCCAGTTCCTTCCCGTGGGCCGGATCATCTTCGCGATCGCCGTGCTGTACACCCTCGGCAACATCCTCTCCGTGGTGATCAGCGTGTCGTTCCTGCGCCGCCTCCTCGGGCACGTGGACGGGCCGCGGATCACCAACTCCTACATCCGGATGGGCTACGCGGCGCTCGGTTCGGCCCTCGCCGGCACCCTCGCCCTGTGGCTGCTCGGCAGCTACCGGGCGGACGGATTCGCGTGGAGCAGCCGTCCGGCCGCCCTGGTGACGGTCATCGTCGTCGGGCCCGTCATGCTGGTCGCCTACCTGCTGCTGCTCCGGCTCTTCCGCGTCACCGAACTTCGCGACCTCCTCCGCCCGTTGCTTGGCCGCCTGGGCCGCGGCGGCGCGCCTGCCGCTTCCTCGGAACGCCCGACGGCGCCACGCGCCACGGTCTCGGACGACACCGGCCTGATTCCGCGCATCTCAGGCGAGTTCGACGCCGCGTCGTTCCGCGCCGGCCCCGACCTATCCTCCTTCGGTCCCGGCGGCGGGCCGGAAGAACCGCGCGACGAGCACACCGGCTGGACCCGTCCCGCCCGGAGCTACCTCCCCGAGGAGGAGCAGCAGGCGGGCACGCGGTCCCGGTTCAAGGGTTCCCCGCTCCGCCGCGACGTCCCCCTGCCCGGCAGGCGGACCCGCCAGGACCCGGCCGGAGGACCCTCCCACCGGGACCGGAAGCGCGGCCGGAAGGAGTGACGTGGCCCTTCCAACACAAGGCCCGTCCAGCTCAATCCGCTAGGATCAGAAGCTGAGAGGTAGTTGCAGGCCACGGGTCCACCGGCTGACCGGGAGCCCCGGCGAAGGGCAACGCAGCTGCCGGACAGCCTAGGAGGAGCCCGTGTCCCAACCGATCGACGTCGGATCAGTACTTGGCGGCCGTTACAAGGTCACCGCCACCGTGTTGACCTCGCACGACCACGATCTGGTGCTCGACGGCGTCGACCAGGTCCTCAACCGGCCGGTCAGCATCCTCGTTGCGGGCCCCGGGAACGCCGAACAGCTCGCCCAGAGTGCCCGCGAAGTGGCCACCGGCGAACGTCCCGGCAATGTGCAGATCCTGGATCTCGGCGTCAGCGAAAGCACCACGTACCTTATCGCCAACCACAGCACTGCTCCTGACCTGCTGGACCTTGTGGTGGCCACCAATCCTCCCTATGTGGAGCCGTTCTTCACGGACACCCTCGGCAGTGAGATCTTCGGCCAGGCGCGCTCCCACGAGCCCGAAACCTATGACGGCCTGTACGACGAAGATGAGCACGACGCCTCGTACATCAATTACGACGACCCCGGGAATTACGTCGCAGCCCCCGCCGAACGTTCCGCGCCCGCCGGCGGACCGGCCGTTCCGCCCATGCCCGCGGCGAAGCCCGCTTCCGCCGGCGGCATCGGTTCGCGGATCGCTGCCGCGGCAGCCGGCGCAGCGGCAGGTGCTGCTGCGGCTGCGGCCGCCGTGAAGAACGCGTCAGGCAAGACCGGTACCGAACCAGCCCACGACGACGCCGGCAGCCCGGCTCCCGCAGGCCCCGGCGATGCGGCCCGCCCGGCGTCGGCGCCCGCCCAGGCGCCCGCTGAACCTGCCCCGACGGCTGCTACGCCGACTGCACCAGCAGCGGGCTCTGGACCGGCAGCGGCCTCTGGACCTGTCACGGCTCCGGCACCTGTGACACCTGCTCCTGCTCCGGCCCCGGCTGCCTCCGCTCCTGCTGCACCGGCTCCTGCTCCACCGGCCAGCGCGGCTCCCCAGCCGCCGGCAACCCAGGCTGTTCCGGCCGCGCAAGCCACCCCGCCCGCACCGGCCGCTGCGCCGCAGCAGGCCCCCGCAGCGGAACCGGCTCAGGCCCCCAAGGTTTCCCTTTGGTCCAACGACGACCACGCTGCTTCGGGAGCAGCCGCAGCACCCGCTGTTGGCGCGGCCGCTGGAGCCGCCGGCCACGACCGCGGTGCCAGCAACTTCCCGGCCTCGGCGCGTACGCAGTCCAACGACTACGACGAAGAGGAGTACTACGACGACGAAGAGCCGGCGCGGGAGCCCCGCTCCATGCGCTGGCTGGTCGGCGGCATCCTCGCCGCCGTCCTGGTTGTCGGCCTGATCCTCGCGGTCAACACCCTCGGTGGGCTGATGGGCAACAACAGCAATCCGCCGGCGGCGAAACAAAGCACCGCACCACCCACCGCCGGCAACGGGGGCACTCCGACCTCCGGAAGCAACAACACCAGCGCCCCGCCCGCCGGGGCAACGCCGGCCATCGAGGGAGTAACCCGTCAGGGCGACTTCGACTTCGCAGGCACCTATGACAAGGACCTCGCCAAGACTTTCGACGGCAACGCGGCAAGCTTCTGGTCCAACATGGAATTCGCCACGGCCAACTGGGGCGGTCTTGCTCCCGACGGCGTCCCGCTACTGGTGAAGCTCAAGGAACCGGCCGAGGTCAACTCGATCACCCTCAGCCAGCTGGGTGCCTCCGGCGGAAGCATCAGCGTCTATACCAACGACCGCCCGTCCATGGACGGCGCCAAGCTGGTAGGTACGAACAGCTTCACCTCGCCGGAATTGACCATTCCGCTCAGCTCGCCCACCACGGCGCAGTACGTGATCGTCAATATCAAGACCCTGCCCAAGCTTGCCGCCCCGAAGACCCAGTACGGTTTCGGCCTCCGGCTAGCGGAAATCAAGGTCCAGTAGGGCAGGGACCGTTCAGTCGCTCCTCAGCGCCGGCCGCCGTCATGCGGTGACCGGCGCTGATGCCTTTAACGGCGACGGCGGTTCCGGCCGCCTTCCAGCCGCGCGGCGCTCAGCCGCCCGACGCCGTCGCCCGCTTTGGTCCGGCACCATTCGGCGATCAACCGCGCGACGCCGTCGGCAGTTTGGTCCGGCACCATTCGGTCGTGTTACGGACGTCGGGACCGGCTTCCTTCGGCGGCAAGGGCAGACGGTACCCTGAATATGGTGGCGATAGGTCCCCGGAACCACCGGAATATTCAACGGCGCCACGGGGTTGTGCCATGTGGCCGGGTACGAGACCGGTGCATCGACTAAGGAAGAGGTTCACCCAACAGTGAGCAACGCAGAAAACACCGCGTCCCAGGTACGTGATGTCATCATCGTAGGCTCCGGTCCGGCCGGTTACACGGCGGCTGTCTACACGGCCCGTGCCAACCTGAAGCCGCTGCTCATCGCCGGCTCGGTCACAGCCGGTGGAGAACTGATGAACACCACTGACGTCGAGAACTACCCGGGCTTCCCGGACGGCATCATGGGCCCGGATCTGATGGAGAACTTCGAAAAGCAGGCAGCCCGTTTCGGCACTGAGATCCAGTTCGAGGACGTCACTTCGCTTGAGCTCGAGGGGGACATCAAGACTGTCACCATCGCCACGGGGGAGACCTTCCAGGCCCGCTCCATCATCCTTTCCACTGGCTCGGCCTACCGCGAACTTGGCTTGGAGAACGAAAAGCGCCTTTCCGGCCACGGCGTGAGCTGGTGTGCAACCTGTGACGGTTTCTTCTTCAAGGACCAGGACATCGCCGTGATCGGCGGCGGCGACTCCGCCATGGAAGAAGCACTCTTCCTCACGAAGTTCGCCAAGTCGGTCACCGTGGTCCACCGTCGCGACACCCTCAAGGCTTCCAAGATCATGGGCGACCGCGCCCAGGCCCACGAGAAGATCAACTTCGTGTGGAACACCGCTGTCGAAGACGTCATTGGCGGGGACAAGGTCACGGGCCTGAAGCTGAAGAACCTGGTTGATGGCACGGTTTCCGAACTGCCGGTCACTGGCGTCTTCGTGGCGATCGGCAACGACCCGCGCACCGAACTCGTCAAGGACAAGCTCGAGCTGACTCCGGAGGGCACCATCGCCGTCCAGGGCCGCAGCTCCAAGACCAGCATCAAGGGTGTGTTCGCGGCTGGCGACGTCATCGACCCGACGTACCGCCAGGCCATCACCGCATCCGGTTCCGGTTGCGTGGCAGCACTCGACGTCGAACACTACCTGGCAGATCTGCACGGCTGAGCTGAGCAGCCGGCAAAGTCCATACGAAGGGAATGAAAGAATGAGCAACGCAAAAGACGTTACCGACGCAAGCTTTGGCACCGACGTCCTGAACGCCGACAAGCCGGTCATCGTGGACTTCTGGGCAGAGTGGTGCGGCCCCTGCCGCAAGCTGGGCCCGATCCTCGACGAGATCTCGGTCGAGTACGGTGACAAGGTGGACGTCGTCAAGGTCAACGTTGACGACAACCCGGCCATCGCCGCCGAGTACGGCATCACCTCCATCCCCGCTGTGTACCTCTTCAGCGGGGGAGAAGTGAAGAACACCGTCATCGGTGCAAAGCCGAAGCAGTTCTTCGAGAAGGAATTCGAAGCGGTCCTTTCCTAGGACGTTTTACGTGGCCGGCGGCCGTTGCTCTCTGAGTGGCGACCGCCGGCTTTTTCGTGCCCATTTCCTGGGTGCCCATTTCTTGGGTGCCCATTTTTTCGCGCCTGCTAGAGCCGATCCTGCAGGCCCGAGTAGCTATGTGCTCAGGACTAAACCGCCAGCCGTTTCATGCGTGACTCAAGTTTCAGGAGAGCCTCCGGGTGCTGCCGATCTTGTATTTCACCCTGTCCCGGAGTTCTCCTACTCGCATTCCCGATCGGATCCTGCGGATGGTTCATCGACGCGCTGCCGGTTTCACGTGAATCATGCATTCACTTATGGTTCGTTCATCGCCTGCTTGCCTCGATTTTTCGCTCTACGGGTCCCGCAGCGTGCATGCGTTCAGTGAGCCCGGTCCTGGGCCGGAGGCCGGCGACCCAATCCGTCCCGTTTTCGATGGGGCGGTTCTTCCTCGGCGCCGACATGCTCCTTACAGACAGCCCCAGGGCCGTAGAGCGCGCGCAACCACGTAACCAGTACCCGAAGCCCAGGCGCCACGATGCCGATTGTCGAACCTGAGCGGCAGCTCTGAACCGCCCCTGCACCACCACGCCGCTTGCCGCACCAAGGCGGCAGCTCTGGCCTGCTTCACCCACGGACGGCATCCCGGCTGCCCGCGGCAATTCGTACAGCAACTGCCCTGCGGCGCAGCATAGGAGTACTCACGGCAATAGCTGGATATCTCAATCGCGAATAGATCCCCGGCAACCTCCAGTTCCCGGGACGTGAGCATTGCTTAGCCAGGCCGCCGCTGCTGAGAGAACAGGCAGATCCAGCGTCTGGGGAGACCCGGACCAGCAGACCTTCGGCTGACTGCTACTCATTGGGTGGACACGGTCCTCCGCTACCCACTAGTAGTCGACGCCGCCCCAGGAGGCGTGGCCGGTCCAGGGCGCTCCTTCGTGGCGCAGGGAACGGATTGGCGGTTGTCCGAGGCTCAAGCGCCCAGGCATGTCGGCAATGATCGACACCTAACCAGCGAATCTCTCGGCGGCAAGTGGTCAGCCTCCGCCCCTCGATTCAATCCGGGGCACCCTCCTTTTCCTTGGTCCATCAAGAACACCCTCCGGTCAACCGAACAGGCCGGCCGGAGAACCAAACGTCGCTCGGCCCGCGCCAGAAGACCCACCCACGGCGCTCGGGCCAAGAGCCACTGCCGCAAGCAGCGGACTGCAGACCTGCATACAGGCGAACAACCTCTTTCGGCAGAATCTGGTGGTCACGGGTGTTCACATGCCCCCTAAGGTGCGGCTGATCCGCTCGGCCACACAGCGGCCCTGCAGGCCACCAAGTTGTCTTCCTGCTTCTAAAACAAGCACCAGGTCTCGATCGCCTTGTCTTCCAGCCTGACCAAGTACGTCTCGCGTGCTGGCGTCTTCGAGGCCGGCGCAGGGCGCTTCGCCTGCCTACCACCGCTAGCCAGGACAGGCCCCTCCGATATGCAAGCGTCCACCCCAAGAGAACGTCCAGACGTCCGCTCCCTTAGAAGGGGGTCAATTAGACCGCGGCCCAGTCAAAGCGGGTCCCTTGCCTGCCTCATCCAAAGACACGCACCAAACCTCGTCATCCGACTTCCTGGCCGGGGAGCCTACTTGGTCGTCCTACCGGCTCCAGGTCCGAGGATCACCGGCCTGGGCGCCATCCGGCCAAAACCTACGCGCCCCTTCCAACTGACACGTACTTGCCGCCGCCCGTGGAAGCCCACAACTGCCGCGGACTGCACCACCACGACCTCTGCTGCAAAGAGTTCATTACGAGCCGAAACGGCCGGATCAATCATTCAGTCCGGCAATCTTCCGTTCTGCAGACAGCCTTCCGTAAGCAAGATACTGGCCTCCGATCCCTTCACCTCAAACCATCAACGCCCCAAAGTTGTACTGCACAGGTGGCGCGACATCACTCAGCGGGACTGCCAGGGCTTCGTAGGCCGTTCCAAACCAGCTTTCCAAGATGCAATGTAGTGACTCCTCCGCGCCGTCCGGAAACAGAGCCAGGCGGACACCCAAAGTCGCTATCAGGGGAGCCCCGCCCTGCAAAGCTTGTGTACTCGGAAACCCCGTTGCGGACATGCCTCGCGACAGCTCACGCCCAACTATCGGCTGCTCCTGGATGGTGTCTGCGAGCCCTCGTGAGGCCGTCTCGGCCCAATTGGAGTCCTACCGCGCCAAACCGTCCGACGCTGGCGCACCGGTCCGACAGCAGGGCGCGATACCCGTCCAATGAAAGTCGCCACCGAATCGTTCATCACGTTTGATGGACACAAAAGCAGACCACCGCTGTCCGCCCTGTGCACAACGTGGGGATGAGAGGAGGAGGAAGCCGGAAGAGTGACGCACAACTCGGTGGCAACACTCAAAGTAGGTTCCCATGGGGCAAGGACCTTCCACGGGAGCGGGAGGGGGAGCGGGTTGATGGACATCCCGACCGGGCAAAGGCACTCCCCGCGCCGCGGCATCGTTGAGGCGCCAGCACCAGCCGGTGCCCTGCGGGGTGATGCTGTTTCACGTGAAACATGGATGGAGTCGACGGGAGAGCCCGGTCACCAGGCCTAATAGCGACCCCTTCGGCCGCATCCAGCGATCCACCACCGCGAACCAGAGTACAAAAGTCATGCCAATACGGCTAGTCTCGGTGCCCGAACGAATACATGCATGTTCCTGCAAGCCACTCCAGGGCGATGTTCCTTCGCTGACAGTCATGCGCTCGTGGCCAGCGATTCCATACCGGCGCAGCCGGCTACCGGCCGCTCCACAGCACCGCAGGAATAGTCGGCGGGCCGCACGTATCAGCGCCCGGCATCAGCAACCAGGTCGTCGCGATCGCGGGGAGAGCCTGGAGTGCTTCGCCGAACTGCACAACCACTCGCAACTACGCGCCTATTGCCGGGCTGGCTCTGGAGCGCCAGAAGGTCCCTAAGGGGTAGCCCCATGCACGTTCAGCAGCGATGACTTCAGCTGCCTTCCAGCCTTGCTAACCCTGGCGTCAAGGGTGCTCCTAGCGCCCCAATCCTTTTGCATCGGGCTTGCGCTCTTCAAACCGGCGTCCTGCTTCAAGTTAGCCAACCCGCACAATGTTTCGCGCGGCAGACGCTGCATGTTTCACGTGAAACCTGCACCGCCCCAGCATGCCAGCAAGCTTCATAATTGTCCTTAGGTCGCGAACCGCGAGCTCGCCTCACACTCGGCTTGGCAGCGCGGACGGTACTGTCCAGAGACAATGCCAAGCCTCGAAGGCTTGGCCAACTCGAACATGAAACTTAGGCCCGCACCGTGCCCATGCAGACGAGTGCGTATGGGGACCATGTGTCATGCATAGCTCAAGAAGCCTTCACAAAGCACCTGCGCCTGGCATGCCCCGCGCCCGGCCCTAACTACACAAAACCGTCAGAAGGGAGGTGGCGGTTAGAACACCGACCGCCTCTGTGCCCTGCCCCGATCAATGCAGTCCTGCGTGCCGTCCGGAGGCGAGACGCTGCCGTCGGAACAACATGGGGACCACCTACACGCTGCCCAATAAGCGAGAGGCCTTCGTTGGAGCCCAACCCCATTGGGGCTACAGCCGGCAAGCACGCAGGCCACTGAAGCGGAACCCCAATAAAGGCCGGCAAGAGCGGTGTCCAGACGATCCCTGTCCGCACCAAGCAAATGGCATCAGCCGCATCAAGATCCGCGCGGCATGCCCCTGATCTTATCTGTAAGCCAAACCGCCGAGCCGCACCAGCCCGCCGCATCATCCACGAAGGGCAACGCCCTCCGCGGCGGGTTCATTACGAGATAGTCCGGCCATGCTCGCACCTTCCGGAGTACGCCAGCCGAGGGCATCCCACCGGCCTCCCAAATGACACCGGGCACGTCAGGCGGAAGTAAAGGATGCCTGCAGCGAGAGCCCGAAACGAATGTGCACCCGAAGACATCCGATCAAGCTCCGGCGTGGAGTGAAATTGCGAGGACCATGATGCACACCACAAAAGAGTTATCCACTGGGTCATCCCGAGTTATACACAATGTTATCCACAGTGAAATCCACAGGCGTCCCGATAGCCACAACTCGGGTGCGAATACCGTCGAAGCGCATCTTCGGCGGGACCTCAGTCTCCGCCGCTGGCTGCGCGCCGATGAAGCCCGGAAGAACCGCATACCAGGCGCGCAATTGTGGAGAAAATCCCGTCAGGAAGTGATTTGCGCGCCATTGTCGGTCCCTTCTGGCATGTTTCACGTGAAACGGTGGGAGCGATGCCACGCGGCCCAGATTCGCCGTACACACCCGGAGCTTCGTCGGGCGGCCGGCGCCAGCTCTGGGTGTCACACAACCATCGCCTATCCACAAGGTTATCCACAAGGATATCCACCTACCACTGACCCGTTTTCAACAGGGATCCTGTGGACCCAGTTGAGGCCAAACGTCCGCTGGGTGGTCCCTCCGTCGTCCGCCAAACTGTCACGCGCCCACGGGCATCCGACGCTGCCGCAGAGCATAGAGGAGATGCGATCCCACGATAGAGACCATCGAACGGAGACGGCTGGACTTTCCCGGGGCAGAGCTCTGGCGGATCTTGGTAGATCCAATACCGAAGATCAGCACGCTATTGACGAACACACGGCTGGTCAGGCAACAGACCAGTCGGCTAGCGTGCCACGTCCCAACGCCATCCTCGCGGTCGCCAGTTCTCGAGGTGGCCAGCGAACTCGCGCTATCCACAACCTGGCCTGTCCACCTAGGCGGTACAGCGTTGCGAGCGCGAGCCCGGACGAGCCGCAAGACTCGGTGCAACACTGGACGACCCGGTTTACGGGGCGCACCGCGTAGCCAGGTTTCACGCACCTCCGTTTAGCCACGTCCAGGTGAACGCAAACTGCACCGGAAGCACACCCATTCGCTGCAACAGCTGAACGCAGCACCAGGGGAGAACTAATCGTCTAGTCACTTCCAACCGCATCACCAATTCCTCTGTGGTCCTCAGTGAGGACCAGAGGGATGCATTCGACTAGCCGGGCCCTGAAATATCGGGGGAGTCGGGCCGCAAGATCATCAGCAAGCTGAACAATTCCGGATCTGCGAAGCCCGATGCTTATCGGAGGTCACGGCGGGGCGATAGAGTTCCCGCCCAGCCCTATCGAATGCCCCTACTTGCGGTCCTGGTAACCAGACTCCGCCGAGAAACGGAACAGCCGAGGACGATCCGATTGGAAGAACCAGGACACAGTCATGATCGCTTGTAATTGGGTGCTCAAGCCGCGACTGTCTGGCAGCGCTGGAAGTTGGCAATACTGAAAGCTAAGGCATCTACACGGAGTGCTTCTTTTGCCAAAGACGATCTTCAGTTCATCGGCCCACATCACGAAATGGACGCCGCAACTAAAGGAGATGAGCGGACGGATATATCGGGGGACCGGTCTGCCGCCCGCGGGGGTTGAGCTGAACTCGATGGTTCTGCGTAATCCCGGTCCATCTGGTCCTATTCAATGGAGGGTGAAGAACCACGCCACGCCCAGTGCTCGCTCCGGGTGGACCAACTTCGCCATTGCCGCCCTGGGCGAATACACGCACACTGGGCGCGCCCTTCCTGAAGCGCGGAACCAAGCGCCCAGGCGCTAGTTTGGCGGAATCTCGGCGTACTCCGAAGAACCTCAAAACGGCCGGCACAAACTTGGTATGGAAAGCTGGCACGATCTTAGGTGGCGTCAGGTCATGTTTCACGTGAAACCGCCCGCCCATGGATCGAATTTCCCTAACGTCGAACTGGAAGAATCGGAGACAATATCCAGTGCGGCGAGCAACCCAAGTCGGGCCTTGGCACGCCCAACAACTGCTCAGGAACATTCTCAGTTCCGTCCATTGTCGCGTGGAACTACAGGTGACGTGGAAATCGCCCTCCGCCGACTGTGTTTCACGTGAAACGTAGCGTCCATTCGACCACGACGACCAGCAGGACGGGGTACGGCCAAGGCAGATGGAAGCGCAGCAGCCGGGTTCATCAGGCGCGTCTTTGATCAGTTCGAGTTCAGCAAGCGCGCCTTCCCGGAGGGCGGAATTGCTGCGAACCGCGGCCTCGTTGTTTGTCAGAGAAGCCCTAGCCCCACGCAGCCCAAGAACCGAGTGCCATCGGCGGCAAGGCGAACGATAATACGCCCGATTACCGGGCCGCGGACCAGCCGCGTGTTTCACGTGGAACATGCCGCACCAAAGTAGCGAACAAAACCGGGCGAACGCGAGAACTACCTCGACTTGGACCGGAGAATCGACAATTGCTCCCATTGGCAAGAATCGCTCCAATGCTTGCTTCTTGTTCCCAAAAGCTCCCCGTGCCCTGCAAGCCATTTGAACTCGACTCGAAAGGAAACTCGATGGCGTATACGACGATTGAAATGCACCCGTCTGGTTCGGGCATCGAAAAGTCTCCGCAACTACCCCTTGGACGCTCCCCACAGCCCGTCTGCCGCCCTACAACGCCCCAGGCCACCCTGCGGCCCGCCTGAGACCTGAATCGCCTGCTGAGGCCACGGAAGATCCATGCCACGCCTCCTCCCAGGACCATCCGGAAGGTCGAATCCGAGCCCAGTAAGTGATCTCGGACGGCCAGTTTCTTCGGCGTGAGAAGTGCAGCTCGTGAATCCGGCTATTTTCACCTAGGGAAGAGTCGCGCTCGTCCCGAAGACATGATCAAAGAGCCGGGAAAGGGAACTGCGGTCTGTTCACGACAGGAGTGCGCGCCCCCGAAAGTGCCCATCAGGGTTTATGCCAGCCAGGACTCCCCAACGAGGCGGGAAGGCCGGCAGACATCAATCATGTGGTGCGAGTTGAGGGTCCCGAACGATCCTGACGACGCCAATCCGTTCTAGCGGCGGAATCCTGGGAACCAGGCCCGGCCCAAAGTAGGGGCGGGAACCGCGATAAAAGAACCCGTCAACCGCTATCTCTCAGCTCTGAAAAGCGCCTCGGGATACGACATGTAGGCAGACCTTGGCGGCAAACCACGCCGGATCAAGGAAGGTTTCACCGATACATGTACCAAACAAACCACCGAGGCAGCGGAGCCGCCCGTGTTTCACGTGAAACATTGACAACCGGACAGGGAAAGCCAGGCAAACCTCTCGCAGGCAGCCCACAACGCAAAAAGGCGCCTCTCCACGTTGGAGAAGCGCCGTTCTGCGTTGGGAGGTCCTAAGACTCCGCCCCCGGGGATAAAACGTCCATGATCCGGTTCAAATCTTCAACGCTCGCAAATTCAATGCTCACGCGTCCCTTGCGCGCACCAAGGGTGATCTTCACATTGGTATCCAGGCGGTCGGAGAGAGAAGACGCGAGGTAGTCCAAACGCTCGTGCCGTGCGTTGGGACGCGGAATGTTGTTCTTAGCGGGCGTCGCCGGCTCCTGGTACAAAGCTACGGCTTCCTCGGTGGCGCGCACGGACATGCCTTCGGCGACGATCTTCTGCGCCAAGCGCTCCATTGCCGCGGCGTCCGGAAGCGCGAGGAGGGCGCGTGCGTGGCCGGCCGAAAGAACGCTGGCCGCAACGCGGCGCTGGACCAGCGGCGGCAACTTCAGAAGACGAAGGGTGTTCGAGACCTGCGGACGCGAACGACCGATACGATCGGCAAGTTCCTCATGGGTAGTCCCGAAATCCTCGAGCAGCTGTTGGTATGCAGCTGCCTCTTCCAACGGATTCAGCTGGCTGCGGTGGAGGTTCTCGAGCAGCGCATCACGAAGAAGGTCGTCATCGTTCGTGTCACGCACGATTGCGGGAATGGTTTCGAGCCCAGCAGCCTGGACTGCACGCCACCGGCGTTCACCCATGACAAGTTCGTACGGTTCTCCACCCTTTTCGGTTGAAGTACGTACAACAATTGGCTGGAGGACACCGATTTCCTTGACGGAGTGAACAAGCTCCGCCATATCGTCTTCATCGAAGACGCTACGGGGCTGTTTCCGGTTCGGATGAATGTCCTGCACGGGAATCTCGGCGAAGCGTGCACCGGGAACCTCAACGAGTTCAACCTCCGGCTCTTCAGGAGCGGGAGCCGCTTTCGCTGCAGCGCCCCGTGCAGGCCTGGCCGGCGCCTTCGCCGCATCCCTCCCGGGCACAGCCTTCGCCGGACCAGACTTAGCAGAGCCAGCCTTCACGGAGCCGGCCTTCGCTTTGGCGTCCGGAGCCGAAGCGTCCGGAGCCGAAGCAGCCGAGTCTACATCGGCCGCTTCCGCGGAACCCGCGTCCGAAACCGACTTCGAAGAAGTCCGCGTCGCGGACTTACCGGGCGTGGCTGCCGGGGCATCCGCCGTCGTCGGCTCAGCTTCGGAAACGGAAGGCTCAGGAGCGGGCTTCCGCGCCTCTGGGAAGAACAGGTCCACCGGACGGGACGTGCCGCCGGCGCCGTTGCCTGCAACACCAGCCGAAGCCGAGCTGGGAATAAGGGCACCAAGACCCCTGCCCAAACCCCGTCGCTTTTCGCTCATGTATGTATCCCTCCAAAGGAACGGCAGGGAAGACCCGCCAAGGCTGTTGCAGTGTTTAGAGAAGTCTAGCGTTCAGCGATTTCCGCTGCGGCTTCCATATAGGAAAGGGCGCCGCTCGACGAGGAATCGTAGGTCATGACGGTTTGCTGGTAGCTCGGGGCTTCGGAAATGCGCACCGAGCGGGGAACCACTGCACTGAGCACCTGTTGCGGGAAGTGTTCACGTACTTCGGTGGCCACCTGGGCGGCCAGGTTGGTGCGGCCGTCATACATGGTCAGGAGGATCGTCGAAACCACGAGGTCAGCGTTCAGGTGCTTCTGGATCATCTCGATGTTCTTGAGCAGCTGGCTCAGTCCCTCAAGTGCGTAGTACTCGCACTGAATCGGGATCAGGACTTCACTGGCTGCGCAGAAGGCGTTGACGGTCAGCAAGCCAAGGCTCGGCGGGCAGTCAATGAAGATGAAGTCGAGCCGGGGTTCGCCGTTCTTCTCGCGTTCCTTCGCGTAGACGTCGATCGCCCGGCGGAGGCGCTGCTCACGGGCAACAAGGGAAACCAGTTCGATTTCCGCCCCGGCCAGGTGGATCGTTGCCGGCGCGCAGATGAGGTTGGGGACGTCGGGGCATGGCGCCACGACCTCGCCCAGTGGCAGGTCGTTGATCAGCACATCGTAGATGCTGTCGACATCGGCGTGGTGCTCGATGCCGAGCGCGGTGGAGGCGTTGCCCTGGGGGTCGATGTCAATCACCAGGACGTTCAAGCCGGCCGACGCCAAGGCTGCGGCGATGTTGACCGTGGTGGTCGTCTTGCCGACGCCGCCCTTCTGGTTGGAAACCGTGAAGGTACGCGTCTTCTCCGGTTTCGGCAGTTCCCGGCCAACCAGACGTTCCCTGCGGCGGGTCTCGTTGGCCAGTTGGCGGGCGATGGGGCTGGAGTCGTCGATCAAGTCCATCACATTCCCTCCACCGCTAACGGCTGTTTCACGTGAAACTATCGAGTTATCAACCAAATTCGAGCTCATTTGTCCCATGAGGCCCAGCGTGGAGGGCGCAGAGACTGCACGTGCGGACCCCAAGGACATAAACGGGGGGATCCGATGCGTGGAGGTTTCGCTACTGGCCACTGTCACACTCACTCTCATTTGGCGTTGGCTGCCGTTCTCTAGCCTAACGGCTTCGCCTAGGACACGCCGGACACAGCGCGGGCAAAGCAGGGGAAACTACGCGGATTTGCGTCCCTTGTCGACCAGGACCTTGACCACCGTGGTGGGTTCCTCAAGGAGGTCCTCCCCGCACAGAACAACCTTGGTTTCGACTCCGCCAAGCTTCCGGATGACCTTGGCGGCTTTCTCGATTTCCTCTTCCGCGCTCCGCCCCTTGATGGCTACGAGTTCGCCCTTGCCATCCAACAGGGGGATGGTCAGGCCGGCGAGCTTGCTGAGGGCAGACACGGCGCGGGCCGTGACAACATCGGCCTTCACCAGACCCACCGCAAGTTCCGCGCGGCTGCGCATCACGGTCACGTTCGTGAGTCCGAGATCGTCCACGACTTCCTGCAGCCAGATAACCCGCCGTTCCAGCGGTTCAATCAGGGTCAGTTCGAGGTCGGGCCGGGCAATCGCCAGGCAGAGCCCGGGCAGTCCGGCGCCGGATCCGACGTCGGCCACGTGGCTGCCGTGGGCGATCTCCGATTCGATGACCGCGCAGTTGAGCACGTGGCGTCCCCACAGACGGGGGATCTCCCGCGGGCCGATGAGCCCGCGTTCGATCCCCGACGTCTCAAGGTGCTCGACGTACCGGCGGGCCAGATCCAGGCGGTCGCCGAAGATTTTCTCTGCGGCCGACAGGTCCGCTGCAGTGATGTCCGCCATGATCCCTAGTCGGCCGAAACTACGATGTGGCGGTTGGCGCCTTCGCCTTCGGACTCCGAGACGAACCCGAGGTCGGCAACGGCGTCGTGGACGATCTTGCGCTCGTACGCGCTCATCGGTTCGAGGGCGACAGTGGAGCCGCTTTCCTTGACCTTCGCGACGGCGTCCTCGGCGATCTGCTGCAGCTCGCCGGCGCGCTCCTTGCGGTAGCCGTTGATGTCCAGCACCAGGCGGGAACGGGTGTCCGTGGCCGACAGCACGGAAAGGCGGGCCAGTTCCTGGAGTGCCTCCAGAACTTCGCCGTCGCGGCCAATCAGGCTGTCGAGGCCTTCGGACGCTTCCTCTGCGGCGATGGAAATGTAGGTGCGGCCGTTGCGCACCTCAATGTCGATGTCGCCGTCGATGTCGGCGATGTCCAGGAGTTCCTCGAGGTAGTCCGCAGCGACGTCGCCCTCTTCTTCGAGGCGGCTCGCTGCGCTTCCCTTGCCGGCGGGCTTCTCTTCTGCCTGGGATGACAGGGACTCGGTGACCAGCTCTTCGTTCACGCCTTCAGCCTTCGTCTCTTCAGTGCTATCAACCGACATTACTTCTTCTTCCTGTTCTTGCGTTGTGGCTGGACGCGCTGGCCCTTGGGCTTCTCGGGCTCGGCCTCTGCGGGGATTTCTTCAGCCTTCTTTCCGCCGAGAATCGGCAGGGCCGGCAGCCCCTTGGCGGCACGGCGCTCGGCGAGGGCCTTGGCGGCGGGGGAGCCCGGCGTCGGCATGCGGCGGATGACGAAGAACTGCTGGCCCATGGTCCACAGGTTGGTGGTGGTCCAGTAGATGAGCACGCCGATCGGGAAGTTGATGCCGCCCACGCCGAAGACGAGGGGCAGGATGTAAAGCATCATCTTCTGCTGGCGCATGAACGGGCTGGCCATGGCCTGTTCGGACATGTTCTTGGCCATGATCTGCTTCTGGGTGATGAACTGCGAGGCCGTCATGGCCAGGATCATCACAATCGTCAGGACCCACACGACCACCTGGTTGCTGCCGCCGTAATGCAGGAGCGAAGCAGACAGCGGAGCCCCGAAGATGCTCGACTGGTCGAACTGGACCACCTGGTCGTGGGTCATCGCACCGATGCCGGCGCCCTGGTCCTTGGCCTGTGAGATGCCGGAGAGCACCTGGAACAGGGCGAAGAAGAACGGCATCTGGATCAGCATCGGGAGGCAAGCCGAGAACGGGTTGGTGCCGTGCTTCTTGTACAGGGCCATCTGTTCCTGGGCCATGGCCTGGCGGGACAGCTGGTCGGTCTTGCCCTTGTACTTGTCCTGCATCTTCTTCAAGTCAGGCTGCAGCAGCTGCATGCCGCGCTGCGCCTTGATCTGCTTGACGAAGACCGGAATCAAGGCGGCCCGGAGGACCAGCACGAGGCCGATGATGGACAGCGTCCACGTCCACCCGCTGGCAGCGGGCAGCCCGATGAAGCTCAGTCCCTCATGGAAACCAACCATGATGACTGAGACCAACCATTTGAACGGAGCCATGATGGTTCCAAAGAAGTCCATACGTTTTCCCTATTTCCTCAAGCCGCTTCCCGGCGGCCGTCTTCATCAGCCTGAGCAGCCAGGAACAGGTCCGGGTTGTTCAGTACAACAATTGTGGGCGTCTGGCCTTCGGGCCAGTGGCGGTGGCCGGCGGGGACGTGGTCCACGCCGCCGGCATTCCAGGGGTGGCAGCGGGCGAGGCGCTTGGCGGCAAGCCAGCTGCCCTTGACTGCACCATGGACCGTGACTGCTTCCAGCGCATAGGCCGAGCATGAAGGAAAGAAGCGGCACACTTGGCCGTACAACGGCGAAACGATCCGCCGGTAGGCCTTCAGCAGCAGGATGAGGATGTTGCGGGGCAGGTCCCAGAGGACGGAACCGATGGCCCTTGAGGTTGAGGCAAGGAAGTGGACGACGGCGGAGCCTAGCTCATGCACGCGGTGTCCCTTCCGTTGTAGTGCTGCCGGTACGTTCCGGCAACGGCGACGGAACCGTTCCGCCAAGCCGCTTCCTGTTTGTTGCCAGGGCGGCGTTGAAGTCGCCCAGCAGCTGTTCCCAATCCGCGGAAGCCGCCGCCGGCAGGGCACGGACAACAACAGCAAGTCCGGTTCCCTGGGTTTTCAACGCCAGCGCAGCAGCTTCCCTCAGTCTCCTCTTAACGAGGTTCCTGGTGACAGCGTTCCCGACGGCTTTGGAAACAATGAAGCCGAATCGGCTTGGTTCATCGGCAGCGATAGTTGCCGTATATAACACTAAGTTCCGGCGTCCATTGCGGACGCCGGAACGTACTGTTGTTGAAAAGTCGGTTGAGGTCCGCAGACGATGGGGGGTGGCAAGCACCGCTTGACTCGCTTGGGAAGGTAGACCGACGAGTCAGTTATTTACGCCGACAGCTCGACGCGGCCCTTGCTGCGGCGGGCAGCCAGGATGGCGCGGCCGGCACGGGTGCGCATACGAAGGCGGAAGCCGTGCTTCTTGGCCCGACGGCGGTTATTCGGCTGAAAAGTCCGCTTGCTCACGTTAGTTACTCCAGTGGATCAAAGGTGCGCCCACCCGATCAAAAGGGGAAGAACTGGCCGACGCTAAGTTTTTTGTGCGTCCGCTGCCCACCCAACGCCGGACGGGGCCGGAGATACAGGTGGCCGAAAGTGGACACATAGGACTTCACAACGTTAGGGCAAAAACACGCCGCGGGTCAAACCGGGGAGGTCCCGCCAGGCTATCCCCAGCTGTGGCAAACCCGGGCCGGCAGCCTGTGGATGAAGTGGCTCACAAGGGCGTTTTGAGAACCACAACCGTGTAATTATCCACAAGCAACTCCCCAGCTATCTTCTGGGGAATCCATCCCCTAGAGTGTCTCAGTAGCCGATTTTCCACGGACTGTGCATAACCCTGTGGAATCGGTTGGAATCCACCCTTGGTTCGGACTTTTCGGCTGCCGGCAATTCAGGCACACACGGACCAGAGGAACCATTTGATGACGGTAGACGAGACCAACCACGCCAATACTGTCGGAAGTTCCTGGCGCCGGGTCCTGAGCCTGCTCGAACAGGACGAGCGGGTCAGCCCGCGGCAGCGTGGTTTCGTCATCCTTGCCCAGGCCCAGGGCCTCATCGGTTCCACCCTCCTTGTGGCCGTTCCCAACGAACTGACCCGCGAGGTCCTCCAGACCCAGGTCAAGGACGCCCTCGACGATGCCCTGAGGAGCGTCTTTTCGGACGACATCCGCTGCGCGATCGACGTCGACACCGATCTGGTGCCCGTCCACGAAGAGCCGGCTCCCGCCGTCGAACTTTCCGCCGGAGCGGATGACGCAGTGGAACTGCGGCCGCAGCCGACGCCACCCAGCACCTCGCACGAATTCGGGCGCCTGAACCCGAAGTACGTCTTCGACACCTTCGTGATCGGTTCGTCCAACCGTTTCGCCCACGCTGCCGCAGTGGCTGTGGCCGAAGCGCCGGCGAAGGCGTACAACCCGCTGTTCATCTACGGCGACTCGGGGCTGGGCAAGACGCACCTGCTGCACGCGATCGGCCACTACGCACGCCGGCTCTACGGCGGCATCCGGGTCCGGTACGTCAACTCCGAAGAGTTCACCAACGACTTCATCAACTCGATCCGCGACGACGAAGGCGCCAGCTTCAAGACCACCTACCGGAACGTCGACGTCCTGCTGATCGACGACATCCAGTTCCTGGCCGGCAAGGACCGGACCCTCGAAGAGTTCTTCCACACGTTCAACGCCCTGCACAACAACAACAAGCAGGTGGTCATCACCTCCGACCTGCCGCCGAAGCAGCTGGCCGGTTTCGAGGACCGCATGAAGTCGCGCTTCGAATGGGGCCTGCTCACGGACATCCAGCCGCCGGAACTCGAAACCCGTATCGCGATCCTCCGGAAGAAGGCACAGAACGAAGGCCTGTCCGCCCCCGACGATGCCTTGGAGTACATCGCGTCCAAGATCTCGAGCAACATCCGCGAACTCGAAGGCGCCCTGATCCGCGTCACCGCATTTGCCAGCCTCAACCGCCAACCGGTGGACGTCGCCCTGGCCGAGATGGTCCTGAAGGACCTGATCACCGACGACGGTGCCCAGGAAATCACCGCGGAGCAGATCCTGAAGCAGACGGCGGATTACTTCAAGCTCAGCATGGAGGAGCTCTGCAGCAAGTCCCGCACACGCACGCTGGTGACCGCGCGGCAGATCGCGATGTACCTGTGCCGGGAGCTGACGGACATGTCCCTGCCGAAGATCGGACAGGAACTCGGCGGCCGCGACCACACCACCGTGATCCACGCCGACCGCAAGATCCGCGAACTCATGGCCGAACGCCGCGTCATCTACAACCAGGTCACGGAACTGACCAACCGCATCAAGCAGCAGCAGCGGGATTCTTGAGCCCTCTCCGGGCGCACTCCATACCTTATTAACAGGCGCATGTGGATAAGCCTGTGGATCGTTAAGGGGAGAACCACGGTTAATGGGCTTAAAACCCTTAAGGCACCTGTGGATCGTTAAAAACCGCCCTGGGGGTTGTCCACGTCCACACCCTGTTTAAAACCCAGTCTGCCCACACGCCGTGAACAAGCCTTAACCCCGGATCCCCGCGGCAAAGCGGGGTTATCCACAGTTTCCACAAGGGTTATTAACACTACTAATCCCAAAAAATCCAGATCCCTCAAACAACAATCTCCTTCCGACCGCCCCGCCCCGCAGATCCCGGCGGTGCTGCGCACCCGCCAGCCCATTTGAGGGATGGGTTAATGCCGGGACTTCCGGCTAAGCTGTCAGCATCGTGTCCCTCAGGGCCGTATTTCTTGTCATTCACGGTGCACATACCAGGCAAGCAACGGTTCCCGGGGCCCACGGCAGCTCTCCGGAGCTTCCACAAAGAGCATTGGCAGTAGCGATCGCGTAAGCGACAGCAATGAAAGGCGGCACCCTTCCGTGAAGTTCAGAGTCGACCGGGATGTCCTGGCAGAAGCCGTCACGTGGACAGCCCGATCCTTGTCTCCGCGGCCGCCGGTACCTGTTCTTTCCGGCCTCCTGCTCAAAGCGGAAGCCGGTACCGTCAGCCTCTCGAGCTTCGACTACGAGACCTCTGCGCGGCTCGAGATTCCCGCGGACATCACCACCGAGGGCACCATCCTGGTGTCCGGCCGCCTGCTTGCAGACATCTGCCGCAGCCTGCCCTCCGCGCCGGTCGACGTCGAAACCGACGGCAGCAAAGTGACCTTGAGCTGCCGTCGAAGCAGCTTCCACCTCGCCACCATGCCCGAGTCCGAGTACCCGCCGCTTCCGGCGCTGCCCGCCGTCAGCGGCACCCTGCCCGGCGACGCCTTCGCCCAGGCGGTGTCCCAGGTGATCATCGCTGCCAGTAAGGACGACACCCTTCCGATCCTGACCGGTGTCAGGATGGAAATCGAAGACGACCTCATCACCCTCCTGGCCACGGACCGCTACCGGCTCGCGATGCGCGAAGTGCCCTGGAAGCCCGTGACTCCGGGAATTTCCACGAGCGCCCTCGTGAAATCCAAGACGCTGAACGAGGTCGCCAAGACGCTCGGCGGCAGCGGAGACATCAACCTGGCCTTGGCCGACGACGACAGCCGCCTGATCGGTTTCGAAAGCGGCGGCCGCACCACCACCTCACTGCTGGTGGACGGCGACTACCCGAAGATCCGCTCCCTCTTCCCGGAAACCACGCCGATCCACGCCACCGTGCAGACCCAGGAACTCATCGAAGCCGTCCGTCGCGTTTCGCTCGTCGCCGAGCGCAACACCCCGGTGCGCCTGGCCTTCACTCCGGGCCAGCTGAACCTGGACGCCGGCACCGGTGAGGACGCCCAGGCTTCCGAAGAACTCGAAGCCCAGCTCACCGGCGAAGAAATCACCGTGGCATTCAACCCGCACTACCTGATCGAAGGGCTGAGCGTCATCGAGAGCAAGTTCGTGCGCTTCTCGTTCACCAGTGCTCCGAAGCCGGCCATGATCACCGCCCAGGCCGACGCTGACGGCGACGACCAGGACGACTACCGCTACCTCGTGATGCCGGTCCGCCTGCCCAACTAGTCCCCACCGCCACCCTCGCCTCGCAAGCTCGGCCAGGGAACCCCGGCGGCGTGGGCCCAGGCATTTGGACAACCCACCCTCCCACTAGCGCAGAAGAGAGTTCACACCGTGCACATCGGATTGATCGGCCTTGGAAAAATGGGTTTCAACATGCGCCAGCGCATGCGGAACGGCGGGATCGAGGTCACCGGCCTCGACCGAAACCCCGAGGTCACCGATGTCGCCACGGTCGATGAGCTGATTGCCGCGCTTCCCAGCCCCCGGATCGTCTGGGTGATGGTTCCGGCCGGTGACATCACTGACGCCGTCGTCACCGAACTCGGCGAGAAGCTCACCCCCGGCGACATGGTGATCGACGGCGGCAACTCGCGGTTCACGGAAGACCAAAAGCACGCGGAATTCCTCGCCTCCAAGGGCATCCGTTTCGCTGACTGCGGCGTGTCCGGAGGCGTCTGGGGCCTGCAGAACGGTTACGGGCTCATGGCCGGCGGTTCGGCCGAAGACATCGAACTCGCCATGCCGGTTTTTGATGCCCTCCGTCCCGAAGGCGAGCGGGCCGACAGCTTCGTGCACGTCGGCGCCGTCGGCGCGGGCCACTACGCCAAGATGGTGCACAACGGCATCGAGTACGGCCTGATGCAGGCTTACGCCGAAGGCTACGAACTTCTCGCCGCCAAGGACATCATTGACGACCTTCCCGGCACTTTCCGCGCCTGGCAGAAGGGCACCGTGGTGCGCTCCTGGCTGCTGGACCTCATGGTGAAGGCCCTTGACGAGGATCCGGGCCTGGCTTCGATCGACGACTACGTCGAGGATTCCGGCGAAGGCCGTTGGACCGTGGAGGAAGCCATCGCCAACGCGGTTCCCGCCCCGGCCATCACCGCAGCGCTTTTCGCGCGCTTTGCGTCCCGGGAAGAAAGCTCCCCGGCCATGAAGATGGTGTCCGCCCTCCGCCACCAGTTCGGCGGGCACGCAACCCGTCCGTCCAGCTAAGCGGCCGGAGGCCGCAGCACGCGTGTACCTCGAACACCTTTCACTGAGCGATTTCCGCAGCTACGCCCAGGTTGACCTGAAGCTCGGCCCGGGAGTGACTGTGCTGGTCGGCTCCAACGGGATCGGCAAGACCAATCTGATGGAAGCGATCGGATATCTCGCGACCCTGGGTTCGCACCGGGTCAGCTCCGATGCTCCGCTGATCCGGTTCGGGTGCGAACGCGCCATGATCCGGGCGAGGCTCGTGCGCGGAAGCCAGGCGACCGTCGTCGAACTCGAAATCAACGCCGGGCGGGCCAACCGCGGCCGGATCAACCGCGGAAATCCGCTCCGGGCGCGGGACATCCTGGGCATCTGCCAGACCGTGCTGTTCGCTCCCGAGGACCTGGCTTTGGTGAAGGGTGATCCGTCCAACCGCCGCCGCTTCCTGGACGAAATGCTCGTCAGCCTCCTCCCCGCACACGCTGCCACCCGGGCCGACTACGACCGGGTCCTCAAGCAGCGGAACGCGCTGCTGAAATCCGCCCGCGCCGGCCGCTTCACTGCCGGGCATGAGGCCACGCTCGACGTCTGGGACCAGCACATGGCCAAGGCCGGCGCCGAATTGCTGCACGCCCGCCTTGAGCTGGTGGAACGGCTCCGTCCGCACCTCCAGCGGGCATATGCCCAGCTCACGGACGGGTCGAAGGAAGCGAACGCGCTCTACCGCTCGACCCTCCAGGGAGTACTGGACGACGACGGCGGCCCGGCCGAAGGCGCCGCGGAACCCGGCTCCGCGGTGGAGGAGTTGCGGCAGCTAAGCGTCGACCAGCTCAGTGAGCGGTATGTCCAGGCCTTCGCGGCGGCGCGCCGCAAGGAACTCGAGCGCGGGATTTCCCTGGTGGGCCCGCACCGTGACGAACTCGAACTGCTGCTCGGCGAGGCTCCGGCAAAGGGCTACGCCTCCCATGGCGAAACCTGGTCGATGTGCCTGGCCCTCCGCCTCGCGTCCTACTACGTGATGCTGGACGATTCGCTCACCGGTGGCTCGGCCCCGATCCTCATACTGGATGACGTTTTCGCGGAGCTGGACGTGCAAAGGCGGCGTAAACTTGCGGCAATAGTCGCCGGTGCCGAGCAGGTCCTGGTGACGGCCGCCGTCGACGCCGATATCCCCGAAGAGTTGGCCGGACGGCGGGTGAAGGTTGTCCCCGGAGGCATAGATGGCGAAGGATGAGGGCGGGCTGCAGCCCGGCCGCGACCCCGACCGGATCGACGCCGCCCAGGCTGCCCTGAACCGGATGCGCGAGGCCGCTGCCGCCCGCGGCGAAGTGCGCCGTGCCGCGCCGGGTAAAGCCGCGCCGAAACGGAAAGGCCTGCGGGACACCCGCGGCTTCAGCCAGTTCCACGGCAGCGGCCGGGATCCCTTGGGCCTGGGCAAAGTCGTCGGCCGCCTCGTCGCCGAGCGGGGCTGGACGTCACCCGTAGCCGTGGGATCGGTCATGGCGGAATGGGATGCCCTGGTCGGTCCGGAAATCTCGGCACACTGCACCCCGGAGAGCTTCACCGACACTACATTGCATGTCCGCTGCGACTCCACGGCCTGGGCCACGCAGCTCCGACTGCTGAATTCAAGCCTCCTGGAACTGTTCCGCAAGGAGCTCGGCGAAGGCGTGGTGACGGCGATCCACGTGCTCGCCCCCACCGCCCCGAACTGGCGGAAAGGCGGCCGTAGCGTCAACGGCCGCGGCCCGCGGGACACCTACGGCTGACCGATTTTCCGCTCTCCGCGGACGGTTCCCCAGAATCGCGCACAGCGGCCTGGAACTCACCGTGGCCGTATAGCTCCCCGACAGGTGCCGTTTTGGGCGGTTCAAGAGGGGGCCAGCGGCCTGCCAGAGGCAGGTTTATCCCGAACCGCCCCGCCCAAATCGGGCTTGGAGGCCTCGGCACGATAGAATCGGGGATAGACAACTGGGCGCCGGCGAACAGTTGATTGGGCCCGTAGCTAAGCACGTCAGCTGCGGATCCGCCAGTCAAGAAGTCGTCGGCGCTATCAGTGGCGTCCCCTGTTGGCGGCCGCCGCATCCCTGGTAAGGGTCCTTCCCGGACCCTGCCTTGGTGTGCGGTGACGGCCGGCGACCATCGAACACAGAGGAGTCGAAAGCGCCTGTGGCTAACGACAATGCAGAGATTTTGGCAACTGAGTCCGCCGAGGACATTGCCAGCATTCCGGATGCGTCCGCCGGTGCCCGGGAATACGGCGCCAGTGACATCACGGTGCTTGAAGGCCTCGAGGCAGTCCGCAAGCGTCCCGGTATGTACATCGGATCCACCGGTCCGCGGGGCCTGCACCACCTGGTGTATGAAGTGGTGGACAACTCCGTCGATGAGGCCCTTGCCGGCTACTGCAGCCACATCGAGGTGTCGCTCCAGGCCGACGGCGGAGTCAAGGTCGTCGACGACGGCCGTGGCATCCCGGTCGACATGCACCCCACCGAGGGCAAGCCCACCGTCGAGGTGGTCATGACCATCCTGCACGCCGGCGGCAAGTTCGGCGGCGGCGGTTACGCGGTGTCCGGTGGCCTGCATGGCGTCGGCATCTCCGTGGTGAACGCGCTCTCGCGCCGGGTCGACACCGAGGTCCGGCGCCAGGGCCACGTCTGGCGTATGTCCTTCGCTGACGGCGGCAAGCCGCAGGGCGAACTGGTCAAGGGTGAGGCTACGGACCAGACCGGCACCTCCCAGACGTTCTACCCGGACGGCACCATCTTCGAAACCACCGAGTTCGATTTCGAGACCCTCCGTGCCCGTTTCCAGCAGATGGCGTTCCTCAACAAGGGCCTGCGGATCACGCTGACGGATGAGCGCCCGGTCAAGCAGGCCGACGGCGAGGACCTGGACCTTGATGCGGTCTCCACCGAAGGCGAAGTCCCCGCCGAGCACCGCACCGTGGTGTACCAGTACGACGAGGGCCTGCTGGACTACGTCAAGCACCTGAATTCGAGCAAGAAGGTGGACATCGTCCACGAGGACGTCATCGCCTTCGAAACCGAAGACACCGAGCGGCACATCGCCGTCGAGGTCGCCATGCAGTGGACCACCGCTTACTCCGAAAGTGTCCACACGTACGCGAACACCATCAACACCCACGAGGGCGGCACCCACGAAGAGGGTTTCCGCGCGGCGATGACCTCCCTGATCAATCGCTACGCTCGCGAGAAGGCCATCATCAAGGAGAAGGACGACAACCTCACGGGCGACGACATCCGTGAAGGCCTCACGGCCGTCATCTCCGTGAAACTGTCCGAGCCGCAGTTCGAAGGCCAGACCAAGACCAAGCTCGGCAACTCGGAGGTCAAGGGCTTCGTGCAGCGCGTGGTCACGGACCAGTTGGGTGACTGGCTCGAGCGCAACCCCGGCCCGGCCCGCGAGGTCATCCGCAAGGCCATCCAGGCCGCCCAGGCGCGCATGGCTGCACGCAAGGCCCGCGACAACGCCCGCCGCAAGAGCCCGCTGGAATCCTTCGGCATGCCCGGCAAGCTCTCCGACTGCTCCTCGAAGGACCCCTCGCGCTGCGAGGTGTACATCGTGGAGGGTGACTCCGCCGGCGGTTCGGCCAAGCGCGGACGCAACCCGGAAACCCAGGCCATCCTTCCGCTGCGCGGCAAGATCCTGAACGTGGAGCGCGCCCGCCTGGACAAGGCCCTGGGCAACAACGAAGTCCAGTCCATGATCACCGCCTTCGGCACCGGCATCGGCGAGGACTTCGACATCTCCAAGCTCCGGTACCACAAGATCGTGCTCATGGCCGATGCCGACGTGGACGGCCAGCACATCACCACCCTGCTGATGACGTTGCTGTTCCGCTACATGCGCCCGCTGATCGAGAACGGCTACGTGTACCTTGCCCAGCCGCCCCTGTACCGGATCAAGTGGTCCAACGCGAGCCACGACTACGTCTACAGCGACCGTGAGCGCGATGAAACCATCCGCAAGGGTACGGCGATGAACAAGCGCCTGCCCAAGGACAACGGGATCCAGCGCTACAAGGGCCTCGGCGAAATGGACTACACGGAACTCTGGGACACCACGATGGACCCGGACCGCCGTACCCTGCTCCAGGTCACCATGGAAAACGCCGCGGCAGCGGACGAGATCTTTTCCGTGTTGATGGGCGAGGACGTGGAGTCACGCAGGAACTTCATCCAGCAGAACGCCAAGGACGTCAGGTTCCTGGATATCTAAGGGCTCCAGCCCATTTAGATTCCCGAACTGACATATACCTGAAACGGAATACAAACTATGAGTGACGAAACCCCCGAGGTCCCCGAAGAACAGGACACCCCGGAAGCCGTTCTTGAAGGCGACGTGCTGGTTGACCGCATTGAGCAGGTGGACCTGCAGACGGAAATGCAGCGCTCCTACCTGGACTACGCCATGGCCGTCATCGTCGGCCGCGCCCTCCCCGACGTCCGGGACGGCCTGAAGCCGGTCCACCGCCGGGTGCTGTACGCAATGTTCGACGGCGGATACCGCCCGGACCGGTCCTTCAACAAATGTGCCCGCGTGGTCGGCGACGTCATGGGTACCTACCACCCGCACGGCGACATGGCGATCTACGACGCCCTGGTCCGCCTGATCCAGGACTGGACCATGCGCTACCCGCTGGCCCTCGGCCAGGGCAACTTCGGTTCTCCGGGCAACGACGGGGCGGCCGCCCCGCGTTACACCGAAACCAAGATGGCCCAGCTGGCCATGGAGATGGTGCGGGACATCGACGAGGAAACCGTCGACTTCCAGGACAACTACGACGGCAAGAACCAGGAACCCACGATCCTGCCGGCGCGCTTCCCGAACCTGCTGGTCAACGGCTCCTCCGGCATCGCCGTCGGCATGGCCACGAACATCCCGCCGCACAACCTCCGCGAGGTTGCCGACGGCGTGCAGTGGTACCTCGAGAACCCGCAGGCCTCCCGCGAGGAACTGCTTGAAGCGCTGCTGCTGCGCATCAAGGGACCCGATTTCCCCACCGGCGCGACCATCCTCGGCCACAAGGGCATCGAAGAGGCGTACCGGACCGGCCGCGGTTCCATCACCATGCGCGCTGTGGTGAACGTGGAGGAAATCCAGGGCCGCACCTGCCTGGTGGTCACCGAGCTGCCGTACCAGGCCAACCCGGACAACCTGGCCATCAAGATCGCCGAACTGGTCAAGGACGGCAAGATCCAGGGCATCGCGGACCTCCGTGACGAAACCTCGGGCCGCACGGGCCAACGCCTGGTGATCGTGCTCAAGCGCGACGCCGTGGCCAAGGTGGTGCTGAACAACCTCTACAAGCACACCCAGCTGCAGGACAACTTCTCGGCGAACATGCTGGCCATCGTCGACGGCGTCCCGCGCACCCTGAGCCTGGATGCCTTCATCCGGCACTGGGTGACGCACCAGATGGACGTCATCGCACGCCGCACGCGGTACCGCCTGCGCAAGGCCGAAGAAGAAGCACACATCCTGCGCGCTCTGCTCAAGGCGCTGGACATGCTGGATGAGGTCATCGCCCTCATCCGCGCCTCCACCACCACCGAGGCCGCCCGCGAAGGCCTCATGGAACTGCTGGACATCGACGCGGATCAAGCCCGTGCCATCCTCGACATGCAGTTGCGCCGCCTGGCCGCCCTGGAACGCCAGAAACTCCAGGACCGCCATGCCGAACTCGAAGCGCTGATCGCCGAGTACAACGCGATCCTCGCTTCGGAGGAGCGCCAGCGCGAGATCATCAGCTCCGAGCTTGCCGAGATCGTGGCCAAGCACGGCGACGACCGCCGGACCCACATCCTCATGGGCTTCGACGGCGATATGTCCATCGAGGACCTGATCCCCGAAGAAGAAGTGGTGGTCACCATCACCCGCGGCGGCTACGTCAAGCGCACCCGCAGCGACAACTACCGTTCCCAGCAGCGCGGCGGCAAGGGCGTCAAGGGTGCCCAGCTGCGTGGCGACGACGTGGTGGAACACTTCTTCGTCACCACCACACACCACTGGTTGCTCTTCTTCACCAACCTGGGCCGGGTGTACCGGGCCAAGGCCTACGAGCTCGCCGAGGCCGGCCGGGATGCCAAGGGCCAGCACGTGGCCAACCTGCTGGCGTTCCAGCCTGACGAGCACATCGCCCAGGTGCTGGACCTGCGCGACTACGCCCAGGCCCCCTACCTGGTGCTCGCCACCAAGAGCGGCCTCGTGAAGAAGACCCGGCTGGAGGACTACGACACCAACCGCAGCGCCGGCGTTATCGCCATCAACCTGCGCGACGAGGACGAACTGGTCTCGGCGCAGCTGGTGTCCGAAACCGACGACCTTCTGCTGGTGTCCCGGAAGGGCCAGTCCATCCGCTTTACCGCAACGGACGAGGCGCTTCGCCCCATGGGCCGTGCCACCTCCGGCGTGACCGGCATGAAGTTCCGTGAGGACGACGAGCTGTTGGCCGCGGACGTGGTCAAGGACGGCTCCTACGTTTTCGTAGTGACCGAGGGCGGGTATGCCAAGCGCACCGCCGTCGAGGAATACCGGCTCCAGGGTCGCGGCGGCCTTGGCATCAAGGTGGCCAAACTGGCTGAAGAGCGCGGCGATCTGGTGGGTGCGCTCATCGTCCAGGACGAGGATGAAGTCCTGGTGGTGATGGAGGGCGGCAAGATTGTGCGTTCCGCCGTCGCCGGTGTCCCTGCGAAGGGTCGCGATACGATGGGCGTCATCTTTGCCAAGCCGGACAAGAACGACCGCATCATCGAGGTGGCACGCAACAGCGAACGCGGCCTCGACGGTGAAGAGACGGATGAAGAACAGCAGCCCGGAGCCGAGGATAACGTAACCTTGGCTGCAGACGGCGGCGCCGCCCAAGCGGCCCCATCACACGACGGGACACCCGAAGCAGACAGCAGCCAGGATCCCGGCACCGAGCTGAACGAAGACAACACCGGAGGAACGAATGAGTAATCCTGACTCATATCCCAAGCCGAACACAGACGTCCCCGGCGGACTTCGTCAGCCTTCCGGCACCCCGCAGGCAGGCGCCGCTGCCGGTTCCCGACCGCCGGTTCCGGCGGGCGCCCCGACGTCGGCCCAGCGCCCGGCCGGTGCCCCGGCGTCCGCGCAGCGTCCCGCCGCCCAAGGTCAGCGTCCCGTGGCGCCGGGTTCCCGGCAGGGCGCCCGTCCCGCAGCCCCGGGTCAGCGCCCCGCTGGGCCCGGACTGGTGAAGCCCGCCCCGAAGGCCAAGGTCCGCCGCGCGCGCTTGCTGGTCAGCAAGGTGGACCCGTGGTCGGTGCTCAAGATGGCGTTCCTGCTGTCCGTGGCACTAGGCATCGTCACCGTGGTGGCCGCGATGGTGCTGTGGACGGTCTTGGACCTCACCGGCATCTTCGACCAGGTGGACAGCCTCCTGGGCACCCTGGCCGGCTCGGAAGGCGGCGGCTTCGAACTGAAGAAGGTCGCGTCGCTGGGCCAGGTGCTCTCCTTCGCGACCATCATTTCCGTGGTCAATGTGGTGCTGCTCACCGCCCTGTCCATGCTGAGCGCGGTGCTTTATAACATTTCCGCAACGCTCGTCGGTGGCATCGGCGTCACGCTCACCGACGACTAGCAAAATCCCCGGAAATCCGAGAAAAATCGGCGGAAAACCGGGATGAAATGCCTCGATTTGAGATCGGGTCGGGATGTGCTGTAGAGTCATATCTCGGCCCGATGAGGCATCGGGGCGTATAGCTCAGGCGGTTAGAGCGCTTCGCTGATAACGAAGAGGTCCCAGGTTCAAGTCCTGGTACGCCCACGGAACCTGCACGGTTTCACGGTAAAGGTCCGCAAGGTCCGGAACGGGGTGCATGTGAAGAAGTTGCTGATTGTTGCAGCTGCGATCGCAGGCGTCCTGCTCTACCGGAAGGTGCGGGAATCCGAAGCCCGGAAAACGGTCTGGAGCCAGGCAACCGACACGGTTGACTAGCCCGGAGCCGCCGAACGGAGCCGGTGAAAAGCCGGCAAGTGTTCTGCGGTAGTATGGATGGGTTGCTTCTTATGGGGGCATGGCGCAATTGGTAGCGCACCTGCTTTGCAAGCAGGGGGTTCGGGGTTCGAGTCCCCGTGCCTCCACCATAGGAAAGAGTCCCGGTCAGGAATGACCGGGACTCTTTCGTTTTCCTCAGCGCTTTTCCGGCGGAGACCTGGCACCGCAGTCACAGCGCCGGCCATCGCGTTCTGGCGCAACGCGATTGCCGCCGTCGTGATGGCTTCTCCTGTGCTGCTTCGGGAGCCACGGCCGTTCCGCGACATCACCCGGCGCGAGGCGCTCTGGACCGGAATTGCAGCCGCGGCGCTGGCCGCGCACTTCGCCTGCTTCATCACCTCCCTCCAGCTCACCTCGGTGGCGGGGTCTTCGCCGCCCTCTACGCGATGGCCGGCGGACGTGCCCGGCAGACGATGGGCACCGGCAGCTACACGGCGCTGTGCTACGGAGTCTGCGCCGTCCTGATCGCCGTCCTGGCGCTGGCCACCGCACAGCCGCTCGCGGGTTTCGACGCCGCGGCTGGATCGGGATCCTCGCGATCACCGTCTGCGCCCAGCTGGTGGGCCACACCATGTTCAACCACCTGCTGGCCACCATGAGTCCGCTGCTGGTGTCCATGATCATCCTGCTGGAGATCCCCGGAGCGGCGCTGCTCGCCGCCGTCCTCCTGCATGAGGCCCTGCCGGGCGGGACCTACCTGGGGCTGGGGTTCATCCTGGCGGGGCTCGCCGTCGTGGTCGGCGGGCTGCGGGGCCCCGCAAAGGGCGACGGCGGACAGCCGGTTGCCGGGCTCGGCACGGACTAAGCGCCGCGCGGCCGGGTTACTGACCGCCGCGACGGACGCTCTGGCTGGAGCTTGCGGTGTGGATGGCGCGCAGCAGCTTGGCCGGGAAGTACACCGAGAAGAAGACGACCATGGGAGCCTTCAACGCCATCTTCTTGACGTTGTGCGCCTTGTACGTGCGGTCGAAGCGGGTCACGTAGTAGCGGTAGTCCCGCGGCGAATCCTCGAGCCGGCGGGCGGACATGCCGGAGACCATCTGCGGCCAGTACTGCACCCGCATCTCGTGCTCGGCCAAGTGCAGCGAGAGGTCGATGTCCTCGTGCATCTCATCCTTTTCGTCCAGGCAGGCCTCGTCCCGGATGGTTTCCCAAGCCGTGCGGCGCAGCGCCATGTTGGAGCCGAAAAGGAAGTGGTACTGGTGCTTGGCCAGGCGCAGCATGAGCTGGCGCATCTTGTCGTCGGCTTTGAGCCCGAAGCGGCGCATGGGCATGTCGTAGTACACCACGGGGCCGGTGGCAGCCTGGACGTCCGGGTCCATGAAGGCGTTCTGGACCTGTTCCACCCAGTCCGGTTCCAGGACGGAGTCGGCGTCGATCCGCCCCAGGACGTCGCCCGTGGCGTGGTTCAGCCCGAAGTTGCGGGTAGGGATGAGTCCCTGTGCCCGGTCCTGGGTCAGCAGGAGAATAGGGCTTTCAGGGTATTCCTGTTGCATCTGGCCCACGATCAGGGCCGTGCGGTCGGTGGACATGTTATCCACGACGATGATCTCGGCAGCGGGGACAGACTGGTAAATGGCGGCGATGAGGCACTGCCTGATGACGCTTTCCTCGTTGTACGCCGGGATGACGATGGAGACTTCCGGCCTGGGTGCGTCAGAAGGTGCGAGTTCTTCGGGCGATCTATCGGCTGACATCCAGATAAATCTAACACCAGCTTTCCCGCCCCGGCGGGAGCTTTCGGTGACGTGTGGATAAACATTGAGGGGACTCCGCAAAGCGGAGTCCCCTCAAGGGAATGCGTTGGTCCGGGATCAGCCTTCGGTTTTGCCGCTGTCCTTTTCGTCGTCCTTGTGCAGGCTTGCGGCGATGTTCTTCACCGCGGTCTTGGCATCGGTGGCCACCTTGACGGCGGTGTCCTTTGCATCCTCAGCCACCTCGGCTGCCTTGTCTGCGACCTCCGCAGCGGCGTCCTTGACGCTTTCCTTGACCGATCCGCCGGCTCCGCCCTCTGCCTTGACCTCGTCCGGCGTCGGGAACGGGATCGGGGAAGAATTCGCCGGGGTCGCCTTGTCTGCCGGGCTCACAGGCACGGGAGTCTTCCAGGGGTCCTCGACCGGCTTGGATGCCTTCCACGCGGCAACGCCGGCGGCGACCGCCGCGGCAATCACCGTGACAATCAGGAGGCCGCGCTTCTTGGGCTTCTCCTTGCGTCCGAGTCCGGCGGCCACGGCCTTGCCGGTCTCTTCGGCAACCGACTTGAACTGGGCGCCGGCCGCCTGGGCCTGGTCCTGGAGGTTGTGGACGACGCCGGAATCGACCAGTTTCTGGGCCACGGCGTCAACTTGGGCGGGCGCGTTTTCGAGGACATGGTGCACGGCGGTGGACGCCTGGCCAAGCTGTTCGGACAACTTGGGCAGGTACTCCTCTACAACCTTGTCGCGGGCAACGCCGAGGGCCGGGGTTGCCTTGTTCAGTGCTTCCTGGATCCTCGGCGAGGCGTCCTCGACGGCGTCGTGAATCTTCGGTGCGAGGTTCGCCAGGCCTTCCTGGAGTTTCGGGGTAACGGTTGCGACGCCGTCGGCCAGGTTGGTTGCGGCCGACTTGAGGCCTTCCTGGATCTTCGGCGAGGCGGTATCGATTCCATGCTGGATGCGGGGAACTGCCCAGTTCACGGCGGCTTCGACGCGCGGTGCAGCCCAGTCTTTGGCGGTATCCACTCCTGCTGCCACAGAGTGCTCAAGGTCGCGGGCAATCCGGTCTGATTTCTTCACAACTACCTCCCGATACACATGCTCGTTTGTTGTTAGCCTACGTCGCCTGACCGGTACCGGCTATTCATCCGGCGCATTCACGGGAGATTTCACCGAGCGCGGAACCGGCTTCCGGGCCCCTTTTGCGTTGACCGTGCGTGAAAGAATGGGCCCATGACCACTGCAACTGCACAAGCAACCATCCACACCAGCCTCGGCGACATCGTGGTGAACCTCTTCGGCAACCACGCGCCCAAGACGGTGGCCAACTTCGTCGGCCTCGCCACCGGTGAAAAGTCCTGGACCCACCCGGAAACCGGTGAAGACAAGACCGGCACCCCGCTGTACGACGGCACGATCTTCCACCGCATCATCAAGGACTTCATGATCCAGGGCGGCGACCCGCTGGGCCGTGGCATCGGCGGCCCGGGCTACAAGTTCGACGACGAGATCCACCCGGAACTGAACTTCAACGCCCCCTACAAGCTGGCCATGGCCAACGCCGGCATCCAGATGGGCAAGGGCACCAACGGTTCCCAGTTCTTCATCACCACCGTCAACACCGACTGGCTGTTCGGCAAGCACTCCATCTTCGGTGAAGTAGCCGACGACGAGTCCAAGAAGGTCGTCGACTCCATCGAGGCCGTCCGTACGGGCATGGGCGACCGCCCGGTCGAGGACGTCGTCATCAACAGCATCGACGTCGTCCAGCTCTGATTCTGCGGAGCCTGAACAACACATGAGCTTTGGATACCCGGCGGCTGAGCCGTCAGCAGGCGTTCCGGTTTGCCCCCGGCATCCCGACCGGCCATCGTATGTGCGGTGCCAGCGTTGCGGCCGCCCGGCGTGCCCGGAATGCCAGCGGGCGGCCGCCGTCGGGTTCCAATGCATTGACTGCGTCAACGAACAGAAGCGTTCGACGCCGGCAGTACGTTCCGCCTATGGCGGCGCCGCCGTCACCGGCCGCCCCGTTGTCACGCTGGCGCTGATCGCCGCCTGCGTGCTGGTGTACCTGCTGCAGTGGATCGTTCCCCGGGACGCCATCGCCGATGACTTCGCCTTCGCCGCCGGGTATGTCCAACCCGAAGCCGGCCAATACGAGCCGTGGCGGATGCTGACTTCCGCGTTCCTCCATTCCCAGACCTTCCTTCCCCACATCGTGCTCAACATGTACACGTTGTGGATCTTCGGCCAGGCACTGGAACCCTTGGTGGGCCGGATCCGATTCCTGGCCATCTACCTGCTTTCCGCCATCGGCGGTTCCGTCGGCTACCTCCTGCTGACCCCGCTTTATGTTCCAGGGCACCCCACCTCTTCAGTCGTGGGTGCCTCCGGTGCCATCTTCGGCCTCTTCGGCGCCATGCTGGTGATCCAGCGGCACCGCGGCGGAGATACACGGCAACTCTGGGTGCTCATCGCCATCAACGGGGTCATCGGATTCATGGTGGCCGGCATCGCTTGGCAGGCACACCTCGGCGGATTCATCACCGGAGCCCTGGGCGCCGCCGCCGTGGCCTACGCTCCCCGCGGGCCACGCCGCACCCTCGTCCAGGCCGGCGGATTCGCCGCCGTCGCAGTGCTCCTCGTAATCGCCACTGTTCTACGCACCGCCTAAGGGCCTCCCCCGCCGGCCAGCCGTCGCCTGGCGCCGCGGTCCTGCCATACCCCACCGCGGAGGGTGATGACTTCCGCAATGCGGTGGAGCAAACTGGCAAGATGCAGGTCGTTGACCTCCCCCTATCTGAACTTGTGCACGACTCCATCGAACTGAGCCGCCCCCATCTGGACCCCGAACGGGTGTCGTATTACCTGGAACACCTGGATGAATCGACTCCCGTGGTGGTGTTCAACGTCGACGGCCACATGCTTCTGACCGACGGTCACCATCGCGTTGCTGCGGCCGAACGGCTTGGCCGATCGACTGTGAGAGCAGAGGTACGGGAAGGCGGGCGTAAGGATGCCTTGCAGTTCGCGATAGACCTTGCACAGCGGCAGCGTGGCCTCTCCAGGCAGGAAATCATCGACGCCATTGCCCGCCGAGGCAAACGTCCCGCTGAATGAGAACGAGGGTTCCAACGGGGCACCCGGCGGAGTTGCCCGTTTTCCACACCCGTTATCCACACTGTGTGTAACTTACATTCGTGTAGTTCAAGGCTATTCCCCGTGTCCGTGCTGGTTTTGGGACGCAGGCGGGGGAAATACCCAGACCCGTCCACAGCTGTGGATAACTTTGCTGCACAGCGTTGTGGTTATGTGGACAAAACCGCTGTTGGTTCCGGCGCTGTGGAAAAGCCCCTGGAGATCTGGAATCCATGGCCCGTGCCCGGCGATATCAACAGGCTTTTCAACACTGTTAATAACTCACACTGTTGTAGTTTCCACCCTTAAACCACGCCGGATTCCCCGTGAATCCACGGGTTTCCGATGAAGGTAACCACAGCTTTTCCCCACCTGTGGATAACTTGTGGGAAGCGCCCTGTTGTTAAGTGGGTAACCCTGGCGAAGGCGCCGAAACCGGGCCTGGGACTGTTTTCCGGCCACGATCGAGCAGTGTTCAGTCCACCGAAGTGAAGTTCTCCATCCCGGCACCATGAACACTTGGTGAAGCCCCGGCCACGATCCACAGCCTTGTTCACATGGGGAAAACCACGCAAACGAGAGCGACCCTTCAAAAACCCCGGAAAGCCGCGGTTGTCGGGACCGAAGCGCCGCTTTCCACATGATGTTTCCACACCTGTGGATAAAGTTGCCCACTTTTGTGGACAGCCGGGGAGGGCGGTTTCAATTCCAGATGCCGGAGCTTCCCCGGCGGTGGCTGTCCACAAGATGGGTGTCGATCATGCCGATGGCTTCCATCAGCGCGTACATCGTGGTGGGTCCGACAAAAGCGAAACCCTTCTTCCGCAGCGCCTTGGACAGAGCCAAGGACTCGGGAGACTGGGTGGCAATGTCCGCGACAGTCGCGGGCGAGGGCGTCGTCTCCGGCTGGAAGGACCACACAAAGTCCACCAGTCCGCCGTCGGCCCTCAACGCGAGGACGGCGTTGGCGTTCGTGATCGTCGCCCGGATCTTCAAACGGTTCCGCACGATGCCTGCATCCAGCATGAGGCGCTCGACGTCAGCTTCGCCGAACTGCGCCACCTTCTCCGGATCGAAGTCCAGGAAGGCCGCACGGAACGCCTCCCGCTTACGCAGGATGGTGGCCCAGGACAGGCCCGCCTGGAAGCCTTCGAGGCTGATCCGTTCGTACAGGCCGTGCTCGTCCCGGACCGGCATGCCCCACTCGGTGTCGTAGTACTCCCGGAGCAGCGGGTCCGTGGACGCCCACGGCGGGCGCGCCAGGCCGTCGTCGCCGAGGATGGTGCCGGCGGGTGTCATGGGTGCCTCCAAAGGTGGTCAAAGCTGCTGTGGACATTGTGCGCCCTGCCTACGACATTCCAGCGGAACAGCTACGACATTCCGGTGACGCGCATGGTGATGTTGATCCGGCCGTGCTCCAGTCCGCAGCCCTGGGGAGCCGTTCCCGGCTGGACCTTGACCACCCCGTGATAGGCGAAACGGGACGCTCCGCCGAAGACGAAGAGGTCTCCGGAACGCAGCACCACATCGGTGTACGGTTTGTTCCGGTTTTCGGTATTGCCGAAACGGAACACACAGCTGTCGCCGATGCTCAGGGACACCACCGGTGCCGCCGAGCGCTCGTCCTTGTCCTGGTGCATGCCCATCTTGGCGGCGTCATCGTAGAAGTTCACCAGCGCGGTGTCCGGCGTGTAGGCGGCCGCTGTTTCCGGCAACGAACCGGCGGCGTCAAGTGCCTGGCGGCCCAGCCTGACCATCCACTCCGGGAAATCCAGCACCCGGCGGCCGTTCACATCGAACGCTTCCCGTGTGTAGCGGTAGGGCTGCCAGTGCCACCCAAGGCAGACCGTCCGGACCGACATCGGATGCCCGCCCGGCAGCACGGCGGCCCTCGGCGGCACGGGGCCAGCCGCCCATTCACCGAAGCGGTCCGCGATCCAGCGCTGCTGCTCCAGGCTGAGCCAGCCCGGCACATGGACGGCACCTTCCGCTATCCGGCGGGGACCGGCGTCGGGCACGGAAAGCAACTCTGTCGGAAACAACGCTTGGGCCGGGAACAACGGCTCGCTCACGCTGCCTCCAGCGCCAGCAGGGCCCGCTTGGCCTCCGGCCCGCCGAGATACCCGCCGAACGAGCCATCCGAACGCACCACGCGGTGGCAGGGCACGACGACGGGCAACGGGTTTGTTGCGCAGGCGGAGCCAACGGCGCGGACGGCTTTCGGGCTGCCTGCCGCTTTCGCGACGTCGGCGTAGCTTTCGGTGCTGCCGTAGGCGATGTGCGGAAGGTGCTCCAGCACGCTCAGCCGGAAGCCGCGGCTCAGCGCGAAATCCAGCGGCACGTCGAAGCTGCGGCGGGTCCCGGCGAAGTATTCCTCGAGCTCGCGCGCAGTTCTGTCCAGCCGCACCGGTGCCTGCAGGATCCGCGGGCCCAGCTTGTCGGCGAGGGCCTGCAGCACGGCGTCGTGGCCTTCCACGGCGAACGCGACGCGCACCAGGCCCCGCTCGGTGGCGGCCAGCAGGAGCGTGCCGAGCGGCGAATCCACGGTGCGGTAGGAAACGTCGATGAGCTGCCGGTCCGCGGCGGCCGCGGCGAGGCGGGCGTGCAGGCGTTCGAGGGTGCCCGGGGCGGGTTCTGCCAGACCGGCGAAGAGCCCGTCGGGCAGCAGGGATTCGGCGTCCATCGGCGTGGTGTTCATCGGCTTGCTCCTTTCGACGCGGGGGCGGATGGCTTTGCGAGGGCGGCCCTGAGGGCCTTGACGCCGTCGGCTCCTGCCCTCCGCGCGGCCTCCGGAGTGACGCCCAGCAGCTCGGAGACGTCCTTGTACGGCAGTCCCGCGAGGTAGTGGTACGCCACCGCCTGGCGCTGTTTCGGCGGAAGCTGCCCGACGGCGTCGAGCACCTCCGGGTGTCCTCCGCCCGGAATGCCGAGCGGCGATTCGCGGGGCGGCAGTTCGTCCATGGGCAGGGCACGCCGCTGCCGGGCGCGGAGGATGTCGATTGCCTTGCGGTGCGCGATGGTGACGAGCCAGGCGTGCACCTTGGCGTCCTCCGGCAGCTCAGGGTAGGCCTTCAGGGCGGAGAGGAAGGTCTCGGACCAGGCGTCTTCGGCGTCGTGGGCGCCGAGCACGGCACGGCAGACCCGCAACACCACGGCGCCGTGGATGCTGACGACCCTCTCGAAGGGCGGCTTGCCCATCAGAAGAGCTTGCTTTCCTTAACTGCGGCGGGCTCCTCGAGTTCCAGCAGGAAGCGCTTGTTCGTGAGGCCGCCTGCGTAGCCGGTGAGGCGGCCGTCGCTGCCGACGACGCGGTGGCAGGGAATGACGATGCTCAGCGGGTTCCGGCCCACCGCGGATCCCACGGCCTGCGCGAGGTTCGGATCCCCCAGTTCGGCGGCGAGGGCGCCGTAGCTGACTGTTTCCCCATAGGGAATGTCTTCGAGCCGGGCCCAGACGCGTTCCTGGAAGTCGTTGCCCTGCGCCCGGTAGTCGAGCTCGAACGCCGTCCGTTCCCCGGCCAGGTATTCCCGGAGCTGCGCCACGGCCGGGGCAAAGACCGGATCCGTGGGTTCTGCCCGGATGCCGAAGAATTCCTCCGGCGGCATATGCCAGTGGCCCGCATAGAAGATTCCGCTGAGCACCCCGTCCCGGGACGTCAACGTCAGGGCCCCGAGCGGGGACCCGATGATGGTGTGCCTGTTGCTCATGTCAGGTAGACGCTGCAGGCGGGTGGAATGTGAGGTCCGTTCCGAAATTCGCTGTTCAGGAACGCCAGCGCGTGGTCATCAGGAAGCCCACGATCGCGATTCCGAACCCGGCCACGATGTTCCAGGACTGCCACGCCGCCACCGGGAACTGGCCGCCGGTGATGTAGAAGGTGATGATCCACAGCAGGCCGATGATCATGAGGCCGAACATCACCGGCTTGAACCAGACAGGGTTCGGCTTGTACTGCTCCTTGGCGGCGGTCTCAACAGTGCGGGCAGGCCGCTTGCGGGGCTTGGATTCGGGCACGGTTCCTCCTTGGCCTCTGAATGAAGGGCCGCGTGCCGGCTTGGTATCCTGCAGGAAGGAAAATTCCAGCGGTCTGCGCGTTCGCGGTACTTCCGGGTTCGTCTCTAGCTGCCAAGTCTAGCCGGACTTCGGAGGCGATCCGTGCGGCCGTTTCCCGGACAGAGGAGACCCCGTGACGCAGCAGCAGCCGGAGGCTTCCGCTGCCGTGCCCGTCACCTCTCCACGCCGCCCGGTCACCGCGGGCGCCGCCCGCAAGACCGTGCAGGTTACCGGCGAACTTTTCCTGACTGCCGGCGTCGTGCTCCTGCTCTTCGTAGCCTGGGAACTCTGGTGGACCAATGTGGAGGCCGATGCCACCCAGGCCAAGGCCATTGACGGTTTTGCCAGCGAATTCACAGGCCCCCTCACACCCCCGGCGGAGCCAGGCGGCTACGGGAAACCGGCTGTCTCCGCGGCACCCGGCTACGGGGAAACGATCGGGATCATGTACGTCCCCCGCTTCGGGGCGGGCTATTCGCGGCCCATCGTCCAGGGCACCGGGGCCGACGTCCTGGATTCTCTCGGCCTGGGGCACTACGAGGAAACCGCCATGCCAGGCGCGGCAGGGAACTTTGCGGTGGCCGGCCACCGCCAGACCCACGGGGCCGTGCTGGACAACATCCACGAACTCGTTCCGGGCGACCGCATCTATGTCCAGACCAAGGCCGGTTACTACACGTACGTGTACCGGAACAACCAGATCGTGCTGCCCTCCCGCACCGATGTGCTGCTACCGGTTCCCACCAAAGCCGGCGCCCAAGCCCGGGACAGCTACCTCACCATGACAAGCTGCAACCCGCGGTTCGGCTCCGAGGAACGCATCATTGCCTACTCGCTGCTGGAACGCTGGCAACCGGCCTCCGCCGGGCCGCCGTCGGACATCGCCGCCATGGTGGCCAAAACCCGCGGAAAGGCCTGAGGCATGTACGGATGGATCTTCCGCCACCTGCCCGGCCCGTTATGGGCGCGCATATTGACCTCGGCGGCACTCATCGCAGGAATACTGGTCCTGATGGTGCAGTTCCTCTTCCCTTGGATGTCCCAGTTCACCACCCTCACCAACTCAACGATTGGTTCAGTACAGCAGCCATGAGCACAACTAAAATCCTCGTCGTCGACAACTACGACAGCTTCGTCTACACCCTGGTGGGCTACCTGCAGGAGCTCGGGGCGGAGACCACCGTGGTCCGCAACGACGACGTCACCCTCCAGGAAGCGATCGAGCTCGCCGACGCCCGTGACGGCGTCCTGGTCTCCCCCGGCCCCGGCACGCCGGCAGAGGCCGGAGTCTGCATTGAGCTCATCAAGTGGTGCGGCGACAACAACAAGCCCATGTTCGGCGTCTGCCTGGGCCACCAGGCGCTTGCCGAAGCGTACGGTGGCACCGTCACCCACGCACCGGAACTGATGCACGGCAAGACCTCGCCGGTGCAGCACGAGGGCAAGAGTGTCTTCGCCGGACTGCCATCCCCCGTGACGGCCACCCGGTACCACTCGCTGGCCGCCGTCCGCGAAACCATTCCGGACGTCCTGGAGATCACGGCCGAAACCGCGAACGGTGTGATCATGGGGCTGCAGCACAAGACCGCTCCGCTGTGCGGCGTGCAGTTCCACCCGGAGTCCGTGCTCACCGAAGGCGGCTACCAGATGCTCGGCAACTGGCTCGAATCGCTCGGCATGGCCGGAGCCGCCTCGAAGGCCGCGACGCTCAGCCCGTTGATCCAGCGCTAGCTTTGCCCGGGTGCCGGCGGGACCGCCGTCGGCACCCCCAGGGACCGCCGTCGGCACCCTCAGGGCCGCTGCGGGGCACCCTTGTGGGGCCACCGGTGCCGGGGCGTCGGCCCCTCTTGCGTCAGCCCTTCTTGCCGCCGCTCGCGCCCGGCTTGGGCGTAGCGGTTTCGCTGGGGGTCGGCGTGGGCTCAGGGGCCGGGGCCTTGGTGACCGTCACGGTGATCGCGCTGCCCTGCTCCGCCAGGGATCCTTCGGGAATGCTCTGGGCGGTGACGATGCCGGGTTGCAGGACGCTGTTCTCTTGTTCGACGATCTTCATCGTGAGCCCGAGGTCGGTCAGCGCCTTTTCGGCTTCGTCCTTGGGAAGTTTGATCAGCTGCGGCATCTTGACCTTGCCGCTGGAGACCACGAGTTGAACGGAACTTCCGGGGGCCACGACCGCACCAGGCGCAGGGTTGCTGCTGATGACCGATCCTGCCGGAACGGAGGGGCTGTTCCCGATGACGGTGCTGGCCGTCAGGCCCGCCAGGCGCAGCATGTCCCGCGCGGCGGCCTCGGTCTGGTTCACCAGGTTCTTGGGCACGGTAACGGAACTGGGGCCGTTGGAGATCTTCAGGGTGACATGGCTTCCTTGGGGCACCTCCGTGCCCACGGACGGATCCGTGCCGATGGCTGTTCCCTGCGGGATTTTGTCGTCGTTTACCCGCACGGGAACGTCCGGGACGAGCTTGGCATCATAGAGGGTACGGGTGGCGTCCGCTTCGCTCATGTTCGCGACCGACGGGATCTGGACCTTGACCGGTTCCGCCGGCTTCTGGTTCATGAAGTAGTAGAGGCCCAGCCCGACGCCGGCCAGGACCAGCACCGTGAAGAGGATGACGACGGCGGTCCACGCCCGGCGTCGCGACTTCTGCCGCCGCGTCCGCTCGCGTTCCGGCGGGAAGCCGAGCGGCATCGCGTCGTCGTCGGCGTCGTCGCTGTAGTTCGCCGGCAACGGCTCTTCCCCGCGGCCCCGCGACGGCGGCTGGCCGTCCAGGAAGCCGATTCCGGTGAAGCCGACCAGCGTCTCCGGTGCGATGTCGTCCGCCGGCTCAGGCCCGACGTCGTCGGAGCCGGTTCCTGCCTCGCCCGCAACGACCGCGGGGACGGCGATGCCGTTGCGGGCAGCGCGCAGGGCGCGGCGGAACGCGGCGGCGTCCTGGAAGCGGTCCGCCCGCTCCTTCTGCAGGCCCTTGGCCAGGACACTGTCCAGCGCCTCGGAAACCTCGGGATTGAAGGTGCTCGGCGCGGCAGGGGTTTCCCGGACATGCTGGTACGCCAGCGACACCGGGCTGTCGCCGGTGAAGGGCGGACGCGAAGTCAGCATCTCGAAAAGCAGGCAGGCCGCGGAGTAGAGGTCGCTCCGGGCGTCCACGGTCTCGCCGCGGGCCTGCTCCGGGGAAAGGTACTGGGCGGTGCCCACTACCGCCTGCGTCTGGGTCATCGTGGCCGCGGAATCGGCGATGGCCCGGGCAATCCCGAAGTCCATCACCTTCACCGAGTTGTCTTCGCCGACCATCACATTGCCGGGCTTGATGTCACGGTGGACGATCCCGGCTTTGTGGCTGTATTCGAGCGCCGAAAGCACGCCGAGGCAGAGCTCCACGGCCTGCTCGATACTCAGTTCCTTGCTGCGGATGAGTTCGCGCAGGGTCCGGCCGGACACGTACTCCATGACGATGTAGGGCACCCGGACCGTCTCGCCGTGACCGCCGTCCACCGTGTACTCGCCGGTGTCGTAGATCGCCACGATCGAGGGATGGTTCAACGACGCCACGGCGTGGGCTTCGCGCTTGAACCTGGCCTGGAACTGCGGGTCCCGGGCCAGATCCGCGCGGAGCAGTTTCACGGCCACGGTGCGGCCGAGGAGGGTGTCCGTCCCGCGGTGCACATCCGCCATGCCACCGCGGCCCAGCAGCTCACCTAGTTCATACCGCCCGTTGAGGACGCGCTGGTTTGTCACCGGAGTGCTGTCCTCTCTGTGTGCAGGTGCTGAACGTCGGGTAGTCATGGTTTCCTATTTGCCGGACGAAGCGGAGGGAGAGGCTTTGGCCTTGGAGAGATGGTAGACGACTGTGGCGCCGGCGTTGACTTCGGTGCCCGCGGCCGGGTCCGAACTGACGAAGGTGTCCGGCGCTTGGCCGACTTCACCGTCGACGGCGTCACCCTTCACCCAGCGCAGGCCCGCGCCTTCGATCGCCGCCCGGACCTGGGATTCGGAGGCGCCCTGCGCGATGTTGGGAACCGCGATCTTCTCCGGACCCTTCGAGTAGGTCACAGCGATCGTCTCACCCTTGGCCACCGGGCCGGAAGGCTCGATGTTCGTCACCGTTCCCTGGGTGGCCGGATCGAACTGCGCCGTGCCCTTGACCACGAAGCCAAGGTCGATCAGTTCGCTGCGGACCGTCTCGTAAGGCCGGCCGAGGTACTGCTCCGGAATCAGGTTGACCGTGTCCGGCGTGGTTTCGCTCGCGGATGGGCTCGGCGACTCCGAGGATTCAGTGGGGCTGGGTGAGGAGGAGGTGGGCGAGGCGCTGCTGGACACCGGGCTGCTCGTGCTCGACGAGGGCGCCGGGGACTTCGGGTTGAACAGGCCCATCTGGGTCAGCAGGAGCCCCAGGCCGGCGAAGAGGAGCAGGAGCAGCAGGGCGATCAGCGGCCATGTCCACGGGCTGCGCTTCTTGCGTACCGGCTGCGGCTCGTAGTTGTCCTCGTCCTCGTCGTCGTACAGCACGGAGGATTCGTCCGGGTTGAAGGTGCGCTTAGCGGCCAGTGCATCGGACCGCGACTGCCCGGCGGCAGCAGCCCCCGCAGCAGCGCCGAGCACCGGAAGTGCGGACGTCGCCGTCGTGTGCCCATCCCTGCCGTGGGTGGCCACGACGCCGGTGGGCGCCGTGGCGAGGCCGGTGGGGGCCGTGATGGGGCCGGTGGCGCCTTCGAACAAGAGCATGCCCGGAACGGCGGCGTGCGCTGCAGAGATATTCCCTGCGCGGATTGCTTCCGCCGCCTCGGCAAGCTTGATGGCATCCGCCGGGCGGTTCCGGGGATCCTTGGCCAGCATGGACATCAACAGGGCACGGACCGGAACCGGAAGGGACTCCGGGAGCGGCGGCGGCGCGTCGTTGACCTGGGCCAAGGCGATGGCGATCTGCGATTCGCCGGAGAACGGACGGTGCCCGGTGAGGCTTTCATAACCGATAACGCCCAGGGAATATATGTCGGACGAGCCGGTGGCAGTCTGCCCGGTGGCCTGCTCCGGGGCAAGGTACTGCGCGGTTCCCATGACCTGGCCGGTCTGGGTCAGCGGAACCTGGTCGGCCAGGCGCGCGATGCCGAAGTCCGTGACCTTGACCCGGCCGTCCGGGGTGATGAGCAGGTTGCCCGGCTTCACGTCGCGGTGCACCAGACCCTGGGCGTGCGCGACGGCCAGGGCGCGGGCCGTCTGCGAAATGATCGACATGGCCCGGTCCGGGGACAGGACCCGTTCCCGCTCAAGGATGGTGCTCAGCGGCTGCCCGGGCACCAGCTCCATGACGAGGTAGGCCGAGCCCTCTTCTTCGCCATAGTCGAAGACGTTGGCGATGCCCACGTGGTTCAGCAGGGCGGTGTGGCGCGCTTCGGCGCGGAAACGCTGCAGGAAGCCGGGATCGCCCGTGTATTCCTCCTTGAGGACCTTGATGGCGACAATGCGGCCGAGGACCTGGTCTTTTGCTTTCCAGACCTCTCCCATGCCGCCGATCGCAATCCGGCTGGTCAGCTGGAACCTGCCGCCGAGGGTGATTCCTGACGTAGGTCTCACTTGTTCAACACCGCCTCAAAGATCTTCTTCGCATTCGGACTGGTTAGCTGTGCGCCGGTGGTCACATCGACACCTTCGATCACGATGGTGACGGCCACCTGCGGGTCATTGGCCGGGGCAAACCCGGTAAACCATGAGTTGTTCAAGCCGCTGTCCCCCAGCTGCGCGGTGCCGGTCTTCCCGGCCACCTGCACGCCCGGGACCGCGGCGCCGCCTGCGATGCCCTTGGACACGACGTCGGTCATCCACTCGGTGATCTGGCGCGAGATCGCGGCACTCGTCGAGTTCCGGAGGACTTCCGGCTCCGGCTCGCTGATGACCCGGAGGTCGGGGGCGCGCACCGTCTTGATGAGGTTCGGCTTCATCTGCACGCCGCCGTTGGCGATCGCGGCGGTCATCATGGCAATCTGCAGCGGGGTCGCCTTGACGTCGCGCTGCCCGACGGCGGACTGCGCCAGGGCGGCTTCGTCCAGGTCGTCAGGGAAGACACTGACGGCGGACTGGAGCTTGAGCTGGTCGCCGAAGTCCTGGCCGAAGCCGAACTTCCGGGCCTGCTCGGCGATGGCTTGCTGTCCGAGGTCAAGGGCGATGCTGGCAAAGGGCGTGTTGCAGGACTGCTCCAGCGCGAAGGCGAAGTCCGCCGTGGTCCGCGTGTAGCAGTTGCCGCCGGCGTAGTTCGGAAGCGACGCCGAGGAGCCAGGCAGCGGCATGCTCGCCGGGTTGGGCAGTTCGCTGTCCTTGTTGTACTTGCCGGAGTTCAAGGCGGCCGCTGTGTCGACCAGCTTGAAGACCGAGCCGGGGGCCAGCAGCGCTCCCGTGGGTCCGCTGACGGACTGGTTCAGGTTGATGCCGCGGACCCTGTTGAGCTCTTCGAAGCTGGCCTGTTCCTTGGCGACATCGTGGGTGGCGATCAGGTTCGGATCGTAGGACGGCTTGGAGACCATGGCGATGATCGCACCGGTCTTCGGGTTGGTCACGACGATCGAACCGCGCTGGCCGTCCGGGACGAGATCGTAGGCGAGCTTCTGGATTTTCGGGTCAAGCGTCAGCTCGACGGAGGCCCCCTTCGCCTGGCGGCCGAGGAAGACCTGGCTGATCCTGTCAAGGAACAGCTGGTCCGAGCTGCCTGCGAGTTCGTCGCGAAGCTCCTGCTCCAGGCCGCTGGCGCCGTACGTCCGGGAGAAATACCCCGTGATGCCGGCGTACAGCTCCGGCTGCGTGTACTTGCGCTGGAAGCTGCAGGTCTCGTCCCCGGCAACGGATTCCGCGATCGGCTTGCCGGCCACGATGATGGCGCCGCGGTCCTTGCAGTAGTCGGCCAGGACGGCCCGCTGGTTCCACGGATTGTCGTTGAGCTCGTCGGCTCCGACCACCTGGACGTAGCTGATGGCGCCGAAGATCAGGGCGAACATGGCGACGGCGGCCAGCCATGCGCTGCGGATGGACTGGTTCACGGCTGAGTCACCGCCTCACTGGATGCGTCGGTCATGGGGGTTGTGTCGATGGGGCTGCGGGCGGTGTGCGAAATCATCAGCAGGAGGCCCACGATGATCCAGTTAGCCAGCAGCGAGGAGCCGCCGGCCGCGAGGAACGGCGTCGTGAGGCCGGTCAGCGGGATCAGGCGCGTCACGCCGCCGATCACCACGAAGCACTGCAGCGCGATCGCGAAGGACAGGCCGCAGGCCAGCAGCTTGCCGAAGGCGTCCCTGGTGCCCAGCGCGGCGCGGAAGCCGCGGGTGAAGAGCAGCAAGTACAGCAGGACGACGGCGAAGAGGCCGATCAGGCCGAGTTCCTCACCGATCAGGGCGATGATCATGTCGCTGTTGGCGAACGGAACGAGGTCCGGCCGGCCCTGGCCGAGGCCGGTGCCGACCAGTCCGCCGTCGGCCATTCCGAACAGGCCCTGGACGATCTGGCGGCTGCCGCCGGGGAAGCGGTCGTACACCTCGGGGGTGAACGCGTTCCACCAGCTGTCCAGGCGGAAACCCACATGCGCGAAGACCTTGGAGGCCACGAAGCCGCCGCCAAGAATCAGGGCCAGGCCGATGACCACCCAGCTGATGCGGCTGGTGGCTACGTAGATCATCACGATGAACAGGCCGAAGAAGAGCACGGAGGAACCGAGGTCGCGCTGGAAGACCAGCACGCCGATGCTGACCAGCCAGGCGGTGATCATGGGACCCATGTCCTTGAACCGCGGGAACTGCAGGGGCCCGATCTTGCGCCCGGCCAGGAGGATCAGGTCGCGGTTGGAGGAAAGATACCCCGCGAAGAATATGGCCAGCGTGATTTTGGCGATTTCGCCGGGCTGGAAGGTCATCGGGCCGATCCGGATCCAGACACTGGCCCCCAGCACGTCCCCGGCCGAGATGCCTGGAACCAGCGGCAGGACCAACAGGATTGCGCTGGCAGCCAATGAAATGAAGGTGAAGCGGCGCAGGATCCGGTGGTCCTTCAGCACCCAGATCACCGTGATCGCGACGGCGACGGCGATCAGGGTCCAGCGCAGCTGGTTGTTGCCGGTGTCTTCCCCCGGGGCGTCCATGCGGTGGATGAGCGCCAGCCCAAGGCCGTTCAGGGCCACCACGATCGGAAGTATTACCGGATCGGCATACTTCGCGCGGAGGCGCAGGACGACGTGGAAGGCAAAGGCAGCCACGGCCAGCAGGCTCGACTGGAACCAGAAATCACTGTCGAAGGGGGTCTCGGAGTTGAGGTCCACCATGGCGCTTGCGCCGATCCCTACGGCGAGGGCAAGCACGAGGAGTGCAAGTTCGACGTTGCGGCGGGGCTTCGGTGCGGTATCTGCCTGGATCACGGGGACACCTCCTCACATGGTGCGTGGCTTGGCACGGCGGTGGGCGACGCTGATGGCTTGGCCGTGGAACCAGGGGAGGGCTTCGCGGACGGCGTGGCCTTCGCTGACGGGGATGGCGTTGGCTTGGTGCTCGGCGCCGTACATGGGGCCGGGGTGGAACTGTCCGGCTCTTCGAGGTTGTCCACGATGCGCTGTGCGGCCTCGAGGCTGTCCGCGGGGATGGTCTGCCGGACCCTTTGCTGCTGGAACTCGGGGAGCGAATCCAGCCTGACCTTGGTCACGGATTCAAGGTTGGAGAGCTGGATGGGGCCCAGGCGCTGCGAAATTCCGTTGAAGATGGCCACCCGGCTGTCGTATTCGCCCACGTAGAAGCGGGTCTGCGTCCAGGCGTAGCCGAGCCACAGCCCTGCGACCAGGAAAACGGCCAGGATCGAGGCCGCGAGGATGGTGAGCCAGCGGCGGCGCCTGACGGGCAGCACCAGGACTTCTTCGCGGTCCTGTTCGGCCTTGTGGGTGAGCATGGTGGCCGCACGGCGGGCCACGCTGCGGCCGGCCACGGTGGGAATGGATCCCGTTTCGGCGGCGGTGGCCGCGGCGCCCACCAGTTCGTGCGGGCGGGAAGCCAGCTCTTCGCGGAGGACCTCCGCGGAAAGGTGTTCACCCAGATGCGGGTCGGTGACGGCGGGTGGCTCGCCTGGAGCCTTGGCGCCTTCGGCGGCCGGGCTTCCGGGCGTGAGGGACACCGCAGCCGGAGACGTTTCACCGGCTGCTGCTTCACCCTCCGCCGCTTTGGCGGTCTCCGCGCTTTCCTTGCCGACGGCCGGGGCGGGTTCCGCAGGGGCGACGATGTCCACGGAAGCCGTGGTGACGTCGTCGCCGGTTTCTTCGGCAATCTCAAGCATCACCACGGTGACATTGTCCGGGGCGCCGTTCGCCAGCGTCAGCTGGATCAGCAGTTCGGCGCATTCGGCCAGGTTCCGGGTCTCCCGGACCACCTGCTCCACCACCGGGCCGGGAACGTAGTTCAGGCCGTCAGAGCAGAGCAGCCAGCGTTCGCCGGCCTTGACGTCCAGGACAGCAAGGTCCAGTTCCGGACTGGCGTCGACGTCGCCGAGCACGCGCATCAGGACATTCTTGTGCGGGTGGGTTTCGGCTTCCTCCGGGCGGAGCCGGCCCTCGTCGATGAGCCGCTGGACGAAGGTGTGGTCCACGCTGACCTGCTCGAACGTGGTGCCGCGCAGCCGGTAGGCACGGGAGTCGCCGATGTGGGCGAAGTGCAGTTGGGAGCCCTCCAGCAGGAGCGCCGTGACCGTGGTGCCCATGCCCGCAAGCTTCGGATCCATGTGGACGAGCTCGGAGAGCAGGGAGTTGGCGGTCTGGATCTCGTCGGCCAGGACGGTGTCCGCGCCTTCGGGATAGTCGTCGTGGTCCAGGTGGATCATGTCCAGGACGGTGGACGCCGAGGCGACGTCGCCGCCGGCGTGCCCGCCCATGCCGTCGGCGACCACGGCGAGGTGGCGGCCCGCATATGCGGAGTCGTCGTTCTTGGAGCGGAGGCGGCCGACGTCGGAACGCGCCGCGTAGCGCATGATCAGCGGACGGGCTTCAGGCGTGGTCTTGCCCTCGGAGGACTGGGGTGAAGCCATGGCTATGGCCTCAATTCAATGACCGTCTTGCCGATCCTCACGGGGACGCCAAGCTCCACCGGCAGGGCCCGGGTCAGTTGCTGGTCGGCCAGGTAGGTGCCGTTGGTGGAGCCGAGATCTTCGATGAACCAGCGGCTGCCCTGCGGGAACAGGCGCGCATGCCGTCCCGAAGCGTAGTCGTCCTCGAGGACCAGGGTGGCTTCCTGGGCGCGGCCGAGCAGGATGGGGCTCGCCGCCAGCGGCAGCGTGGTTCCCTTGAGCGGACCTTCGACGACGACGAGTTGCCGGGCCTGCTGCTTCGGTGCCGGCGTGGGGGGCGCCAGTTCGGGATGCTTGCGTACTTCCCGGGCCGTCGGGGCACCGGTAGCCGCCTTGCGTCCGATCATGAGGTCCCGGCGCATTGCGGACACGATGCTGAAGATCAATACCCACAGGAGCAACAGGAAGCCGAAACGCAGGGCCGTGATGGTCAGTTCGCTCACGCGCGGCCCCCGGGGTCGGAGCTGTTGGGGGACACGTTCAGAAGCCTGAAGATGATCTTGGTTCGTCCCATCGTGATTGTGGAACCGTCTGCAAGTTCCGTGCTGCCATCCAGTTTGTGCCCGTTGACGTAGCTGCCGTTGGTGGAGCCGAGGTCCACGGCGCGGACGAAGCCGCCCTCGCTGCGGATTTCGAGGTGCTTGCGGGACACTCCGGTGTCTTCCACAAGGATGTCCGCCTCGGAGGAGCGGCCCAGGATCACCGAGGGCGCGTTCAGCGAGTAGCGCTGGCCGCCGATGTCCAGGACCGGCTGAAGCCTGGATGGTTCCCGCACAGGTGCGGCGGGGAGGTTGTTGCGGGGCGCGGGGGCGCCGCCGGTTTTTTCCGTGCTGGACGTGATTTCGAAGTGGCCTTCGCGCTGGGCCTCATCTTGGCGGAACGAGATCCGCACCGGGCCCTGCAGCGTATACCCCTGGCTGCGCACGTGCTGGATGACGACGTCGCACAGTTCCTCCGCGAGCGGAGTTCCCCACTCCTGGGCGCGGGTGAAGTCCTCCACGCTGAGGAGGACATCGAAGACATTCGGGGCCAGGGTGCGGCCGGCGGCGATGGTGAGGGACTTGTTGTCCAGTTCGCGGCGGAGCTTGCTGGCTATTTCCACGGGTTCCACCCGGGCGCGGGAGCCGGTGGAGAAGACACCGCGGACGGCTTTTTCGATGCCGCGCTCAACCCTGTCGAGCAATCCCATGGTCCTCCTCCTTCCGATCCATCGACCCGGCAACTAACTGCTGCGGGGGCTTTGTCCCTCGCAGCAGGCTTGGACCCTTGGAGTCCGTAACGGCATGGCTTGATGAGGGCCACTCCTTTCCCGATACTACTGGGCATGGCTGTGAATGGCCTTAATCCGCAACGGAAGGGCACGCGGAAAAGTTCGTCACAGTAGCCCCACACCCCCGGGAATCCGGGCCCGAAAACCGCGTCATTCCGGGGATCGGAAGCCCTGTCGTGGCCCGATTGGTGTTTTTGCGCCAAGTTCCGTTATGCTTGATCTCGCTGCTTTTGCAGGGCAGGAAACAGGGAAACCGGTGGACTGTTCCGTGCAGGAGAAGTTGCGCGCGAGTGGCGGAACGGCAGACGCGCTGGCTTCAGGTGCCAGTGTCCGAAAGGGCGTGGGGGTTCAAATCCCCCCTCGCGCACGCATCGAAAACACCCCGGTCTTCGGACCGGGGTGTTTCTGTTTAACGCGAAACGGGCGCCGGACCGTCCCGCGCCCGCGTCGCGGCGGGCCCGGGGCGGTCCAATGCTGATTTCAGCTCCGCAATGCCCCGAAACCGGCAACCAGCGCGTCCAGGCCCATGCGGAAGGCGAGGTCCGAGGGATAGTTGACCGGTCCGAGGCTGCGCACGGCCGCCGTGAAGTGCGGGGTGGATTCGGCGAGCTTTCCGGAGTCGAAGATGTCTGCCGGGGCGGTGGCGTCGAAAGCAGCGCCGAAGATATAGGCCTCGAGCGCCACGATGCAGGGGATGATCCGGTCCTCGGGGAAGCCGGCGCGCAGGAAACCCTCCGTGACGGCTTCGTACATGGCGAGGGTCTGCGGGGCGTCGGTCACCGGCAGGACCGCGATGACCGAAATCAGCGGGGTGTGCGCTGAGAAGATGTCGCGGTAGGAGTACGCCCAGGCTTTGACCGCTTCTTCCCACGGCATGCTGCCGAAGACGCTCGAGTCCACCTGCGACATCAGGTTCTCTTCCACGAGCCTGAGCACCTCGTCTTTGGACCCCACGTGGTTGTAGAGGGCCGACGGCGCCACGCCCAGCGACTTCGCCAAGGCCGCCATGGTGAGGCCGTCGTAGCCCTTCTTGCCTACCAGGGCCAGCGCCGCCGCGGTGATGCCGGCCTGGTCCAGGACCGATCCCACAGGCCGGCCGGCCCTCCGGCGCGGCTTCGTTTCGGCCGGGGACGGGGAGGGCTCGGGCATCGGTGACCTTTCTGGAAACGGCGTTTTCAGCATTATTCCATCGGGGGCTTCCCAGTTACCTAAGGCACGGGTACAGTAGAGATAAATGAATGGCATTCATTTACTGAAGACTTCGCGTCATTCGTTACGGCCGGCCAACGGAGCACGGCCAGGAAAGGACATCATGTTGAATCTTGACCGCGACGTGGTCATTGTTGGCGCTGGTCCGTCCGGCTTGACCGCTGCACGCGAGCTGAAGAAGGCCGGCCTCACTGTCGCCGTCCTCGAAGCCCGCGACCGTGTGGGCGGACGCACCTGGACGGACACCATTGACGGCGCCATGCTCGAAATCGGCGGCCAGTGGGTCTCCCCGGACCAGACGGTGCTCATGGAAACCCTCGAGGAACTCGGCCTGGAAATGTACTCCCGCTACCGCGAGGGCGAGTCGATCTACATCGGAGCGGACGGCACGCACAGCCGCTACACCGGGGCGTCCTTCCCGGTCAGCGAAAGCACCGCCGTCGAGATGGACAAGCTCACGGCCATCCTGGACGGCCTGGCCGCCGAGATCGGCGCCGAGGAGCCCTGGGCCCACCCCAAGGCCCGCGAGCTGGACACCATCTCCTTCCACCACTGGCTGCGCCAGAACTCCCCGGACGAAGAAGCCTGCAACAACATCGGCCTGTTCATCGCCGGCGGCATGCTGACCAAGCCGGCCCACGCGTTCTCGGCCCTGCAGGCGGTGCTGATGGCGGCCTCTGCCGGCTCCTTCACCAACCTCACCGACGAGGACTTCATCCTGGACAAGCGCGTCATCGGCGGCATGCAGCAGGTGTCCCTGCGCATCGCCGCGGAGCTGGGGGACGACGTCGTCCTCGACTCCCCGGTGCGCACCATCAACTGGGAAGCAGCCGCCCCTGGCGACGAAGCTGCCGGCCACCGCGTTTCGGTCGAATCCGACCGCGCCACCGTGAACGCCCGCTTCGTCATCATGGCCGTTCCGCCGAACCTCTACAGCCGCGTCTCCTTCAACCCGCCGCTGCCGCGCCGCCAGCACCAGATGCACCAGCACCAGTCCCTGGGCCTGGTCATCAAGGTGCACGCCGTCTACGAGACCCCGTTCTGGCGCGACAAGGGCCTCTCCGGCACCTGCTTCGGCGCCGGCTCGCTGGTCCAGGAGGTCTACGACAACACCAACCACGGCGACACCCGCGGCACCCTCGTGGGCTTCATCTCCGACGAGAAGGCCGATGCCATGTTCGAACTGGGCGAAGAGGACCGCAAGGCAGCCATCTTGGACGCGATCGCCGAATACCTGGGCGACGAGGCCAAGAACCCTTCCGTCTTCTACCTCTCCGACTGGGGCTCCGAGGAATGGACCCGCGGCGCCTACGCGGCCAGTTACGACCTCGGCGGCCTGTCCCGCTACGGCAAGGACCAGCACGCCGCCGTCGGCCCGATCTACTGGTCCTCCTCCGACCTGGCAGCCGAGGGGTACCAGCACGTGGACGGCGCCGTGCGCATGGGCAAGAAGACCGCGGCACGCATCATCGCCGCGAACGACCGCGCAGTTCAGCCGGTCGCCTAGCGCACCCGGTGGCCTAAGCAGCCGGTCGCCTAGCGCGGCCGGAAACAACAAAGCGTCCCGGTCCCTGGATTTCCAGGGGCCGGGGCGCTTTTGCGTTGCGGGCTGAGTTTGTTGCGGAGCGCCGGTTAAGGTGCCGCAAGGCTCAGACGAAGACGATCCCTTCCGGGACGTCCGGGCGGATTTCGGTGCCGACCTTGCGGGCCAGCAGGTCGTCGAGACGGTCCAGCGGACCGATGAGCACGCGGCCGCCGGCCTTGGCGACACGGACCGCGGCGTCCACCTTCGGTTTCATGGAGCCCTCGGCGAAGGCCAGCTCGGAGATGGCTTCCGGCGAGGCCGTGAGGATGTCTCGCTGTTCCGGGGTGCCCCAGTTTTCGCTGACGAAGTCGCCGTCGGTGAGCATGATCAGGGTGTCGGCCTCGAGTTCGGCCGCGAGCGTGGCGCTGGCGGCATCCTTGTCGACCACGGCCTGCATGCCGATCTGGTGGCCCCTGCCGTCGAGCCTGACCGGCACGCCGCCGCCGCCGACGCAGACCACCAGGGTGCCGCCGTCGAGCAGCTTGCGGACCAGCGGGGACTGGAGGATGCTGATCGGCTCCGGCGAGGGAACCACGCGGCGAAAGGCGTTGCCGTCCTTTGCGATGGTCCACCGGTACTCGGACGCGGCCTCGGCCGCATCCTGTGCGGAGTACGTGGGACCGATGAGCTTCGTGGGGCGGTGGAAGGCGGGATCGTTCTCGTCCACCACGGTGGTGGTGACGATGGCCGCCACTTCGCGCTCCCCGGCAAGGGCGTTGGAGAGCTCCTGCTGGATGACGTAACCGATCATGCCCTGGGTTTCGGCGCCCAGGATGTCCAGCGGATAGGCCGCCACGTCCTGGTAGGCCAGGTTCTGCAGGGCAAGGAGGCCCACCTGGGGTCCGTTGCCGTGCGTGATCACCATTTCGTGCTCACGTGCCAGCTGGGCAAGCGCCTGGCAGCTTTCCTTGACATTTGCCCGCAGGCGGTCGGCCGTCATTGGCTCGCCGCGCTTTGCGAGGGCGTTTCCGCCCAGTGCAACTACTAGTCGCATTTGAATCCTCCTTCGGGACTGGCTCTAGAATACCGCAGATGGTATACCATCGGGAGGTACAAAGCTGAGATGACCGAGATTCATCGCGGCGATTATGGCTTTAGGAGCCTGATGGCAGTTTCAAGCAAATCGGACTGTATACCAGCAGTGTCGATCGATTCCGCCCTGGTGACCGCCCTCCGGGAAACCCCCGGGACAGGGAAGGTCCACTCGGTCTTCGAGCGGGCGATCAATATCCTTGCGCCGTGGGGTCAGCTGGTCAGCCTTGCCGCCCGGCAACTGGATGACGCGCCCTGGACCATCCGCGCCGAGGTCCGCGACTGGAACGCCGCAGGCATCCAGGCCGGCGATCCGGCGGACTTCAGCACGCGCGGGATCTCCTTCGACTCCGCTGGCTCCGTGGTGCTGCTGACCGGTGCCCGGGAATGGTTCGCGAAGCGAATTCCGCTCGCGGACTTCACGACGGCGGAACTCGCCTCGGGTGCCGCGGCGCTCGGCGAGCTCCTCGAGGCCCACGGCGTCCGCGGCGGCATCCTCGAGGCGTCCGCCGCAGCCGGCGAGGCGCCGAAACCCGGAAGCACCGCCTTCGACGCCGGAATCGCGGAGGGACTGCGGGCGGGCCGCGAGGCCCTCGAGACAGCAGTCCGCGCCGGAGACAGGACGGACATCGGCGAGGCGGCCCTGCAGCTGCTCGGCCTGGGCTCCGGCCTTACTCCGGCAGGTGACGACTTCCTCTGCGGCCTGGCGCTGCTCGCGGCCCAGCCGGGCAGCCGGCTCGGGGCGGCACGCGAGGCGTTGTCCGCCGTCGTCGGGCAGCATGCGGACCGCACCACCCTGCTCAGCTGGACGACGCTGCGGGAGGCAGTGGACGGGCGCGTCCGCGAAAGCCTGCTTGAGCTGCTCAGCCAGCTTTTCCGCCACAAGGCGGAAGACCCCGCCGGGCTTGCCCGGCTCCTTCGTGCCCCGGTGGACCGTGCCCTGGGCATCGGCCATACCTCAGGGACGGACATCCTGTCCGGCCTCCTGGCCGGACTTCGACTCGAAACAGAACTGAGAGGGTCCATGTGAGTGTCACAGCATTGATCAGGAAAAACAGCTACTTCGACTCGGTGTCACTGATGTCGATTTCGACGAAGGCGAACGGGATCGACGGCGTCGACCAAGCCTTCGTCGCGATGGCGACCGAAATGAACAAGGCGGTCCTGGAGAACCTCGGCCTGCTCACCGACGAGCTGAAGGCCGCCACCACGAGCGACCTGATGATCGTCGTGGTGCCGTCCGCGGGCGCGGACGGGGCCGAACTGGTGCCCCAAATCGAGGAGCTCCTGGTCCGCAAGGCTCCGGCCGCCGGCGGCGCGGAGATTTCCCACCGCACCATCGCCTCCGCCGTCGAAGAGGACGCCGACATCAACCTGGCGGTCATCGCGGTGAACGGCGCCTTCGCCGCCCGCGAGGCCCGCAAGGCCCTCGACGCCGGCCTGAACGTCATGATGTTCAGCGACAACGTGGCTGTGGAGGACGAGATCGCCCTCAAGAACCTCGCCCATGACAACGGCCTGCTCATGATGGGCCCGGACTGCGGCACCGCCATCCTCAACGGCGTGGCACTGTGCTTCGGCAACGCCGTGCGTCCCGGCACGGTGGGCATCGTGGCGGCCTCCGGCACCGGTTCCCAGGAAGTCAGCGTCCAGGTGCACGCCCTGGGCGGAGGCGTTTCGCAGCTGATCGGCACCGGCGGCCGCGACCTCAGCGCCGAGGTCGGCGGGATCATGATGATCGACGGCATCCGCGCCCTCGCGGCCGACCCGGGCACCGAGGTGATCGTGCTCGTGTCCAAGCCGCCGGCAGCGGAGACCGAAGCCAAGGTCCTCGCCGAGGTTGCCACCGCCGGCAAGCCCGTGGTGGTCTACTTCATCGGCGGCTCGCAGGACGCCGCGGTCGCCGCGGGCGGGCACTTCGCCGCCAGCAGCGCCGACGCCGCCCGCCAGGCCGTGGAGCTCTCCTCCGCCGCCGCTTCGCAACCGGAAACCCTCGACGCCGCCCAGGTGGACGCCGCCCTGGCCAAGCTCGCGCCCGGCCAGGAGAACGTCCGCGGTCTCTTCTGCGGCGGGACCCTGTGCGACGAGTCCATGTACGCGCTGCTGAACGACGGCCGCGAGGTCTTCAGCAACATCCAGAAGAACCCGGCCTTCCAGATCGGCGCCGCGGACCCCAGCCGCGGGCACACCTTCCTGGACTTCGGCGACGACGAATTCACCAACGGCCGCCCGCACCCCATGATCGACCCGTCCAACCGCCTGGCCCGGATCGTGGAGGAAGCCAAGGACCCGAGCGTCGCCGCCCTCGTCATGGACTTCGTGCTGGGCTTCGGCGCGCACGAAGACCCCGCAGGCGTGACCCTGCCCGCCATCCGCGAAGCCCAGCGCATCGCGCAGGAGGACGGCCGCCACCTGGAGATCATCGCCTACGTCCTGGGCACCGAACTCGACACACCGGGCCTCGACGCCCAGCGCAAAGCCCTGGCCGAGGCCGGGGTCACCGTCACCAGCAGCAGCACCGTCACGGGCGAGTTCGCCCGCGCCATCGCCAGGAAGGGAGCCGCATGAGCACGGCAGCATCACAGCTTTTCGGCGGACAGCTCAACGTGGTCAACATCGGCCTGAGCATGTTCGAAGACGACATCCGCAGCCAGGGCGCGCACGTGCGCACCCTCGACTGGACCCCGCCGGGCGGCGGCAAGCCCGAGGTCATAGCGGCCCTGGACGCGCTGGCCCGCCCGGAGATTGCCGAACGCATCGAGGCCGCCAACGCCGAGGCCGTGGATCGCATCAAGAACGCCAAGCCGATGCTCGTGGGCTTCGGCCGGGCGATCGACGTGGTCCCGGGCATGACGGCCACCACCATCCTGCACTCCGGCCCGCCCGTGGCCTGGGAGGACATGTCCGGCCCCATGAAGGGCGCCGTCACCGGTGCGTTGGTCTTCGAGGGCCTGGCCACCGACCTGGAGGACGCCGTCCGAGTGGCCGCCTCGGGTGAGATCACCTTCTCGCCGTGCCATGAGCACCAGTGCGTGGGTTCCATGGCCGGGGTGACCAGCCCGTCCATGTTCATGCATGTGGTCCGCAATGAGACCCACGGCAACTACGCCTACACCAACCTGTCCGAGCAGCTCGCCAAGATCCTGCGCATGGGCGCCAACGACCAGAGCGTCATCGACCGGCTGGTCTGGATGCGCGACGTCCTGGGCCCCATGCTCAAGGAGGCCGTGGAGTTCACCGGCCCGATCGACCTGCGCCTCATGCTGGCCCAGGCCCTGCACATGGGCGACGAAGCACACAACCGCAACATCGCGGGCACGGTGCTGCTCTTCCAGGCACTGGCCCCGGGCCTGCTGCAGTCCTCCTTCACCGAGGCCCGGAAGAAGGAGGTGTTCGACTTCATCGCGAGCTCGGACTACTTCTCGGGCCCCACCTGGATGGCAACTGCCAAGGCAGCCCTCGACGCCGCCCACGGCATCGAAGGCTCCACCATCGTCACCACCATGGCGCGCAACGGCGTCGAGTTCGGCATCCGGGTCTCCGGCCTGCCGGGCAACCACTGGCTCACCGGCCCGGCCCAGAAGGTCATCGGTCCGATGTTCGCCGGCTACAAGCCGGAAGACTCCGGCCTGGACATCGGAGACTCCGCCATCACGGAGACCTACGGCTTCGGCGGTTTCGCCATGGCCGCGGCCCCGGCGATCGTGGCCCTGGTGGGCGGCACCGTGGAAGACGCCATGGCGTACACGCGGGACATGGCCCTCATCACCACGGACCAGAACCCGAACGTCACCATCCCGGCCCTCGGCTTCCAGGGCATTCCCACGGGCATCGACATCCGGAAGGTCCTGGAGACGGGCATCGTCCCGGTCATCAACACTGCCATCGCGCACAAGGATGCCGGCGTCGGCATGATCGGCGCCGGCATCACCCACCCACCGGTCGACGTCTTCGAGAAGGCAATCCTTGCCCTTGCGGACAAGCTCGCCTGAGCCGGCCCCTAAGAGAAAGCAGTTGTGGCGATGACGACTCCGCCAGGCACTGTTGAAAGCACCACCGCCGAGACCGGGCTCGAATCCGAATTCGAGCACACCCCGGTCCCGGATACCCACCGGAAGTCCCTCCTGACGGTTTCGGCCGTCTGGTTCGGGTTCCCGATGATCCTGACCAATGCCGTCCCGGGTGGCCTCGTGGTTGCCTTGCTCGGCTTCTGGCAGGGCCTCGCCGCGATTGTCGTGGCCAACCTCATCATGTTCGTCTACGTCAGCCTGCTCAGCTACCGGGCCGGCAAGACGGGCAAGAGCTTCGCGCTGCAGGCCACTGAAACGTTCGGCACCGCCGGCTACGCCATCGCCTCGGGCTTCCTGGCCACCGTGGTGGTGGGCTGGTTCGCCTTCAACACCGGCGCCACCGGGGCCAGCCTGAACAAGGCCTTCGGCTGGAACGAGACCCTGGTGGTGGCGATCGCCGGCATCGCGTTCATCGCGGTGACCTACCTCGGCATCAAGGCGCTGTCCTGGCTGGGCGCCATCGCGGCTCCGCTGTTCATCGTTGCCGTGGTGGTCGCCATCGCGATCGCCGCGCAGAGCCACGACCTGGGCCAGATCGTGAACTTCCAGGGCGTGGGCGGCGGCGCGATGACCTTCGGCGTGGCCGTCACCTCAATCATGGCCACCTTCGCCGACTCGGGGACCATGACGGCGGACTTCACCCGCTGGTCGAAGAACGGCCGCGAAGCGGTGCTCGCCACCGCCACCGCGTTCCCGTTCGCGAGCCTGATCGCCCAGCTCAGCGGCGGCCTGCTGGTGGCGGCCGGGGCGATCGCCTCGGCCCAGACCGCGGGTGGCGACTTCACGCCGATCCTCACCGGCGCGAACAACCCGCTCCTGAACGCCCTGGTGGTGGTCTTCGTGGTGATCAACCTCGGCTCCGTGTGCACGCACTGCCTGTACAACGGGGCCCTGGGCTGGTCCCACCTGACCCGTTCCAAGATGCGCCTGCTCACCCTGGTGCTCGGCGTGATCGGCGTGGCCGTCGCGCTGCTGGGCGTGTGGAGCCTCTTCGTCAACTGGCTCGCCTTCCTCGGGGTGATCGTTCCGCCGCTCGGTGCGGTGCTCATCGCTGACCAGATCATCCTGCGCAAGCGGCTTGCCGGCCGCGCCGAGTCGAAGATCCGCTCGACGGCGTTCATCGCCTGGGCGATCGGTGCCGTGGCCGCCGTCGTGGTCCACTTCGGCGCCCCGATGCTTTCGGACGCGGTGGTGGGCCTGCTGGTCGGGCTCGTGGCGTACGTGGCGATTGAGTCGCTGTCCGGGAAGAAGGCCGCGGCTTAACTAAAGCAACCAGGAAGGGCCCGGAACCGCGTGTGCGGCCCCGGGCCCTTCTGCCGTATCCGGCGCTGCCGGCGTCTCCGGCGTTTTCTTCGTCTCCGGCCGGCGGGTCAGTTCAGTGTGATGATGATCTTGCCGCGCACGTGGCCCTGTTCGAGCCGGCGGTACGCGTCGGCCACCTGCTCCAGCGGGTAGCTTGCCTCCAAGGGCAGCACCAGTGAACCGTCCGCCAGCCCTTCGGCGATCCGCGGCAGTGCGTCGGCCGCGGCGTCCACGCCGCCGGTCGCCACGAATCCGCCCTGGTGGCCGTGGGCCGCGATGGCCGTGATGCGCCCGGCCGGAACCCCGAGTTCCCGGGCCGTCTCGATGACCTCGACGCCGTTGAGGTCCGCCGCCGCCGTCGGCGTTCCGAGGTCCTTGACCCGGCCCGCCAGGCCGCTCCCGTAGCTGACCGGGATTGCGTCAAGCCCGCGCAGGAACTCGTGGTTACGTTCCGAGGCGGTGGCGATCACCGTGGCGCCCGTCCGGGCTGCCAGCTGGGTGGCCAGCACGCCGACGCCGCCGGCCGCGCCGCCGATCAGGACCGTATCCGAAGCACCCAGGTCCAGCTGGTCGATGGCCGCGGCTGCCGTGCGCCCGGCGATGGAGAGCCCGGCGGCCAGTTCGTCCGTGACGCCGTCCGGCGTGCGGTAGAGCGCCGTGGGCGTGGTCACCACGAAGTCCGCGATGGCCTCGTGCCGCTTGCCGCCGTAGACCCGCTCGCCGACGGACAGACCCGTGACGCCGTCGCCCACCTCATCCACTACCCCCGCGAAGTCGTTGCCCACGCCGGAACCGGGTGCGCCGCCGAACGCCTCGGCAACAGGACCGCCGCGGAAGATCTTGTAGTCCACAGGATTCAGCCCGGCCGCAGAAACCCGAACCCGGACCTCACCCGGGCCGGCGTGCGGCTCCTGGACCTCTACAACCTTCAGGACCTCGGGTCCACCGAACTGTTCGTAGCGTACTGCGCGTGCCATGCCGTCCTCCTTGGGTCGTTGCTTGCCTATATAGGGTGCAAACGACCAGGCCGGCAGGCTATTCCGGAGGTTTCGGAGCGTGAAGGACCGTGACGCCCGGTGACGGCGCCGCTCCGGCCGCATGCTCGGCGTCCTCCAGCGCCCTGGCGAGCTGCTCGACGGCGGCCGGGTAGCCGCCGTCGGCCGTCACCCGGGAGGACTCGGCCTGCCGCATGGCACGGAAAAGCTCAGCCGTGGACGGAACCCGCGCGTCGCTCATGGTGGGGTAGTCGATCTGCCGGCCGGGGTCCAGCTCGTAGAGCTGCCAGCGCAGCAGGATGTCCCGGTGCCGGGCCGCGGTGGCCGCGTGCATGCTGTGCTGCCGGCGCAGTTCACCCATCTTCCGTTCGCCGAACAGGGCCGCCACCGCCGTGGCGGCCGCGAGGCAGAACAGGACGAGCCCGACGGCGGGGGAGACCAGCGCGGGAACGAGCAGCGCCGGCACGATCACCACGAGCCCGGCGAACGCGTTCCAGAAGAAGGCGTCCTGCTCCTGCTCCTGTTTCTTCCGGAGCGAGAGGACGGTGGCCGCCACGGCCGCGATGAGCAGTACCGCCCAGAAAACGGTCTGCCACAGGGTCAGCTGGACTCCGGATATGGCGGGCATCTGGACACCTCCGCACGCAACAGGGCCGCCTTTTCTCCAGTATGCGCCGGAGCCGCAGCGGTGGCGAGAGTGGGCTAGGCCTTGGCCTTCTTGTCCTTCTCCGCGGCCTTCTCCGCAGCCTTTTTCGCGTCCTTGATGCGCTTCTCCTCCGAGCGGACGGCCGCGTGGGTGGCACGTTCGACGACGAGCCATTGCGGCGGTGCGGCCAGCAGGGCGGTGATTTCCGCCGTCGTCAGGGCCTCGGTGATGCCGCCGCGGGCGAGGCCGCCGATGGAGATGTTGAGCTTCTGCGCGACCACCGGGCGCGGGTGCGGGCCGTTGCGCCGCAACTCGGCCAGCCACTCCGGCGGGTTGGACTGCAGTTCGACGAATTCCGCATGGGTGAAAGCTGAATCCTGGAACTCCTGGGGAGTCGCGGGCAAGTAGATGCCGAGCTTCTTGGCAGCAGTTGCCGGTTTCATGGCCTGGGAGCTGGGGGATTTCATGGTTCAAGGGTATCGCCGCGGGCAAGCGCAATGCGCGGAACGCTCACGTCCCGTTCATATACGTGTTTGCGGTGCAATCTGTTGTGTAGTACCGCAAATGCGTACCTATGATGAATCCATGCCGCAGATACGAGTTTCCGAGGCCGCCCGCTTCCTCGGCGTGAGCGATGACACCGTGCGCCGCTGGATCGATAACGGGGCCCTGACCGGGAAAAAGGACGAGTCCGGACGCGTGGTGGTGGACGGCCTGGAGCTCGCCCACCTGGCCCGCGAACAGGCCGCGCTGCCGGACGATCCCGCCCGCTTTGGAAGTTCGGCGCGCAACCGCTTCGTGGGACTGGTCACCGGAATCACCGCGGACAAGGTCATGGCACAGGTGGAGCTGCAGTGCGGTCCCTTCCGCGTGGTCTCGCTCATGAGCAGCGAGGCCGTCCGCGAACTCGGGCTGGAACTGGGCTCCGTGGCCACCGCCGTCGTCAAAGCCACCACCGTCATCATCGAAACACCCCAAGTAAAGGGCATCGTATGAGGATCACCCGCAGGACCGTCACCGCACTGCTGGCCGCCGGGGCTCTGGCTGCCGGCATCGCCGGCTGCGCGGGAAACGCCGGCCCCGCAAGCAGCCCGGCCGCCAGCAATGCCGGCGCTGCCCCGTCCCTTTCCGGAACGGTGACCGTCTACGCCGCCGCGTCCCTGAAGAAGACCTTCACCGAACTGGCCTCCGCCTTTGAGGCAGCCCACCCCGGAACCAAGGTCACGCTGAACTTCGCCGGCTCCTCGGACCTCGTCACCCAGATCACCCAGGGCGCCCCGGCCGACGTCTTCGCCTCTGCGGACACAAAGAACATGGCCAAGCTCTCGGACGCCTCCCTGCTGGATGGCGAGCCGGCGAACTTCGCCACGAACGTCCTGGAAATCGCCGTCCCGCCAGCCAACCCGGCGTCGGTCTCGTCCTTCGCGGACCTCGCCAAGGCGGGGGTAAAGGTAGTGGTCTGCGCTCCGCAGGTGCCGTGCGGCGCCGCCGCCGAAAAGGTGGAGAAGGCCACGGGAGCCACCCTGAAGCCGGTGAGCGAGGAATCCTCCGTGACCGACGTCCTCGGCAAGGTCACCTCCGGGGAAGCCGACGCCGGCCTGGTCTACGTCACCGACGTGAAGACCGCAGGCAGTAAGGTCAAGGGCATCCCCTTCGCCGAGGCGGACAAGGCCGTGAACACCTACCCGATCGGCACCGTCGGCTCCAGCAAGAACAAGGAGCTGGCGCGGGCGTTCATCGAGCTGGTCACCGGCAGCGAGGGCAGGAAGGTCCTGGCCGACGCCGGATTCGGCGCGCCGTGACCCCTTCCCCGGACGCTTCCCCCGCTGGTTCCCCGGGCGCTTCCCCGGTCGGCGGCGGGCACGGCTACAGCGGCGTTCCGCGCTGGCTGTACCTGCCGGCCGCCGCCGGGGCCCTCTTTGTGATGCTGCCCCTGGTGGCGATGCTGGTGAAGGTCAACTGGGGCCAGTTCATCCCGCTGGTGACGTCCGCCGCCTCCCTCGATGCGCTCGGCCTGAGCCTGCGCACCTCCGCCGCGAGCACCGTGGTGTGCCTGGTCTTCGGGGTGCCGCTGGCCATGGTGCTGGCGCGCCGGCCGTTCCGTGGGCAGCGCCTCCTGCGGGCCTTCGTGCTGCTGCCCCTGGTGCTCCCGCCGGTGGTGGGCGGCATCGCGCTGCTCTACACCTTCGGACGGCAGGGCCTGCTGGGGAAGTCGCTTGAACTGGCGGGCGTCCAGATTGCCTTTTCCACCACCGCCGTGGTTCTGGCCCAGGCCTTTGTGGCCCTGCCGTTCCTGGTAGTCAGCCTTGAAGGGTCGCTGCGCACCGCCGGCAAACGGTACGAGGCCGTGGCCGCGACCCTGGGCGCCGGACCCACCACCGTGCTGCGCCGTGTGACCCTGCCGCTCGTCATGCCGGGCCTGGTTTCCGGCGCGGTGCTGTCCTTCGCCCGCAGCCTGGGCGAATTCGGCGCCACCCTCACCTTCGCCGGCAGCCTGCAGGGCGTCACCCGGACCCTGCCGCTGGAAATCTACCTGGAGCGCGAGGCCGACGCCGATGCCGCCGTCGCGCTGTCCCTGCTGCTGGTGGCGGTGGCGGTGGCCGTCGTCGGGCTGTCCTACCGGAAACCCGGCAGGCAGGTGGCCGCATGACGTTCCGGATGACCGCCCGCGTGCACGGGCGCCTCGAGGCCGAGTTCACCGTCGCTGCGGGGGAGACCGTGGCTGTCCTCGGGCCGAATGGTGCCGGGAAGTCCACGCTGCTCGCCGTGGCCGCCGGTCTCCTGAGGCCCGACGCCGGCTCTGTCCGTTTGGGCGACAAGGTCCTGTTTGAGCGCGACGGCAGCAGGCACGGGTGGGTGCCGCCGCATCTGCGCGGGGTGGCGCTGCTGGCCCAGGAGGCCCTGCTGTTCCCGCACCTGAGCGTGCTGGACAACGTAGCCTTCGCCCCGCGCAGCGCGGGGCAGTCGCGGGCGACGTCCCGGGAGACGGCGCGGCGCTGGCTGGCCGAGGTGGACGCCTTGGACCTGACCGCGCGGCGGCCGGGGCAACTGTCCGGCGGGCAGGCGCAGCGGGTTGCCGTGGCCCGCGCCCTCGCCGCCGAACCGGAGCTCCTGCTCCTGGACGAACCGATGGCGGCCCTGGACATCCACGCAGCGCCGCACCTGCGCCGGCTCCTGAAGCGGGTCCTGGCCGGACGCAGCGCGGTGATCGTCACCCACGACGTGCTGGACGCCCTCATGCTCGCAGACCGGGTGGTGGTCCTGGACGGCGGCCGGATCGTCGAGGAAGGTCCCGTCCGTGGGGTGCTCGGCCGCCCGCGCAGCGCCTTCGCCGCCGGGCTCGCCGGGCTGAACCTGCTGGCCGGGACGGTCACCGCGGAGGGGCTCCTCGTTTCAGGATCCGGGGCCGCTGGCGGACAGGCTGTCTCGGGAACGTCGCTTTCGGGAACGTCGCTTTCGGGAACGTCGCTTTCGGGAACGTCGCTTTCGGGAACGTCCGACGGCGAAGCGGCCGCCGGGGAGCCCGGCGTCGCAGCCTTCCCGCCGTCGGCCGTGTCCGTCTTCCTGGAGGTGCCGCACGGCAGCCCCCGGAACTGCCTGCCCGTGGTCATCACGGAACTCGAACCACACGCCGGCGGGATCCGGGTGCGGGCAGGCGAACTCGCTGCCGACATCACCCCGGCGGCATCGGCCGAACTCGGCCTGGAACCCGGGATGCCGGTGTTCTTCGTGGTGAAGTCGGCCGAGGTGCAGGTGTACGGGGCGTAGCGCGGCGGTCAGCGCGGCCAGGCGAACACGGTGTCCTGCCACTCCTTGTGCGCGCTGGTATCCCGGCCCAGCATCACATGCTTGATGTTGGTGTATTCCTCGAAGGAGTAGGCGGACATGTCCTTCCCGAAGCCGGAGGCCTTGTATCCGCCGTGCGGCATCTCCGAGACGATCGGGATGTGTTCGTTGATCCAGACGCAGCCGGCCTGCAGTTCCTCGGCCGCGCGCAGGGAGCGTTGCAGGTCCCGGGTCCAGGCGGAGGCGGCGAGGCCGTAGGCGGTGTTGTTGGCCAGGGCCAGGCCTTCGTCGTCTGATTCGAAGGGCAGTGCCGCGAGCACCGGGCCGAAGATCTCCTCCTGCACGATTTCCGAGTCCTGCGCGGCGTTGGTGACGAGGGTGGGGCGGTAGAACGCTCCGCCGGCCAGGCCGCCGTCGGGCGCAAAGCCTCCGGCCAGGACCTTCGCGCCGTAGCCGCGGGCCCGCTCCACGAATCCCGCCACGCGGTCCCGGTGCGCGTGGCTGATCAGGGATCCGAGGTCGGTCTCCGGGTCCAGCGGATCGCCCACCCGCACCTGGTCCATGAGTTCGGCCACCCTGGCGGTGAACGCCTCGAACAGCGGCGCCTGGACGTAGGCACGGGTGGCGGCCGTGCAGTCCTGGCCGCCGTTGATGACGGCCCCGGCGACGGCACCATGGGCGGCGGCTTCGAGGTCGGCGTCGTCGAACACCAGGAAGGGCGCCTTGCCGCCCAGTTCGAGGTGGACCCGCTTGCCGCTGCGGGAGGCGAGTTCCATGATCCTGCGTCCGACGGCGGTGGACCCGGTGAAGGAGCTCATGGCCACGTCCGGGTGGGTGACGAGGTGCTCGGCGATACCCCGGCCCGTGCCGGTGACGATGTTCACCACGCCGTCCGGGATGCCTGCGGCCTTGGCGGCTTCGGCGAAGAGCAGGGACGTGCCCGGGGTCAGTTCCGAAGGCTTGAGCACAATGGTGTTGCCGGCGGCGATGGCGGGCAGGATCTTCCAGGCGGCCATCTGCAGCGGGTAGTTCCACGGCGAGATGGAGCCCACCACGCCGATGGCCTCGCGCCGGATCATCGAGGTGCCGCCCGCGCCGTACTCACCGGCCGCGAGCCCCTGCAAGTGGCGGGCGGCCCCGGCGAAGAAGGCCGCGTTGTCCACGGTGCCGGGAACGTCGAAGTTGGTGGACATCCGGAGGGACTTGCCGGTCTGGGCGGTCTCGACGGCGGCCAGTTCCGCCGCGCGCCGCTCCAGTTCGGCGGCGAGCTTGAGGATGGCCGAGGAACGTTCGGCGGGCGTCGCCTTCGACCAGGCCGGGAAGGCGCGCTTGGCGGCGGCGACGGCGGAGTCGACGTCGCCCGTTCCGGCGTAACGGATGGTTTCCGCGGCGTCGCCGGTGGCCGGGTTGATGCGCACGGCTTCTTCGCCGCTGCCGTCCCGGTAGCTCCCGTCGATGAACTGGTGGCGACCGCCGCCGGTGGTGGTGCTGGGCATGGGTGGGTCCTTTGCTTAAGTTTCGGAAAATGTGGGGGTGGCTAGTCCGGGATGCCCAGGTAGACCTTGCGGAGGGTGTCGTGCACGGTCCAGGTGGTGCGCATGCCTTCGTTGAGGCGGACGAGTGATCCGGGGGAGAGTGCGAGGGTGCGCGGGGCGCCGTCGCTGTGGATTTCCACGGTGGCCCGCCCGGCGGTGACCAGGAAGACCTCCTCGGCTTCGACGTCGTGCATGGCGCCCGACGTCATTTCCCACACGCCCAGCTCCGCGCCGGCAAAACGGCCCAGTTCGTGGAGGGCGGTGCCGGGACGTCCGGCGGCGAGCTGTCCGGCGGCAACCGGGCTGTGCCGCAGGGGCAGGGCGTTGACGTCCACGGGGACGCCGGGAGCCAGGCTAGTCATGCCCGTACTGTTCATCCCCGTACCGGGTGCTTCTCCTGGACATGCACGGCCTGCCCGCCCACCAGCGTCAGGTCGGCGGAGACCGTGTGCAGATCTTCCGGAGCCAGTTCGAAGGGGTTCCGGTCCAGCACCACCAAGTCGGCGAGCGTCCCGGCTGCGATGGTGCCGCCGTCGTCCAGCCGGTTGAGCCGGGCCGAGCCGGAGGTGTAGGCGGCCAGCGCGGTTTCCAGTGGCAGGGCCTCGCCGGGATTCAGCGGCGGAAGGTCCGGAGTGTCCGGGGAATTGCGGTTCACCGCCACGTGAATCGCCTGCCACGGATCGGGCGTGGAGACCGGCCAGTCCGAGCCCATGGCCAGTTCCGCGCCGGCGGACCACAGGGAGCGGAAGGGGTACTGCCAGCTGCTGCGTTCCGGGCCCAGGACAGGGACGGTCAGCCCGAGCATCTGCTCGTCGTTGCAGGCCCAAAGCGCCTGGGCGTTGGCTGCCACGCCGAGCGCGGCGAAGCGGGGCACATCCTGCGGGTGGATTACCTGCAGGTGGGCCATGTGGTGGCGGCCCTTCCATTCGCGGCCGCCGGCGTTGCCGCGGGCCCCGGCGTTCGTGCGGAGGGCGTGTTCGACGGCGTCGAGTCCGTCCCGCACGGCCCGGTCGCCGATCACGTGCATGTGCAGGTCGAAAGAAGCTGCGTCCAGGGCGGCGGCGACGGCGGCCAGGACCTCGCGCGGCAGGTAACTGAGGCCGAATTCGTCGGCGGCCGCTTCGGCATCGCACGAACACGGGCGCAGGTACGGTTCCAGCATCGCGGCGGTCTGGTTTTCGGCAACGCCGTCCACCATGATCTTGGCACTCGTGGTGCGGAATCCGGCGGCGGCGTTCTCCCGGCGTCGTTCCTCGAAGCCGGCCACCAGCTCGCCGATGTTGTCCAACGTGGTGCTGCGCGGAACCCACAGCGCGCCGGCCGCCCTGGCGGTCAGGAGGCCTTCCGCGGCCAGGGTCCGGTAGATGGAACTGGCGTCCGGAAAGCCCGCGTACTCGCCGAGGATTGCTTCCTGCCAGCCCGTGATGCCGAATCCATGGAGGTAGCGCTGGGCTTCCAGGAGTCCTTCGCGCAGCTCAGCGTCCGTGGGTTCCGGAAGCAGGCGGCCCACCAGTTCCATGGCGCCTTCGTGGAGGGTGCCGGTGGGGTTTCCCTGGTTGTCGCGTTCCAGGCGGCCGTCGGCCGGATCCGGGGTGCCGGCATCGACTCCGGCGAGCTCAAGGGCCCGGCTGTTCACCCAGGCGCCGTGGTGGTCACGGTTGACCAGGTACACGGGACGGTCGGGAACCACGGCGTCCAGGAGTTCCTTGCCCGGGGTTCCGCCGGGGAAGTCGGACATGCTCCAGCCGCCGCCCACGATCCACTCCCGCTCCGTGGCCGCGGCGTATTCGCGGACCCGGGCCAGGACGGCGTCGGCCCCGCTGAGTTCGGAAAGGTCGCACCCCAGCCGCTCCACCCCGGCGTGCACGGCATGGATGTGCGCGTCCGTCAGCCCGGGCGTGAGCAGGCGGCCGGCAAGGTCCACGCTCTCTGCCGTGCTCCCGACGGCGGCGCGCACCTCCTGTTCACTTCCGACGGCGGCGATCCGGCCGTCCTTGACCGCAACCGCCGTTGCGGTGGGGTGCAGGCGCTGCCCGTCGAAGATCCGTCCCGAATGGAAAACCCAGTCAGCGTTCACGTGATGCCTTGCCTTTCGTGGTGCCCAGGCCCGTTGGGAGGCCCGCAAAGTGTGGGGGAGTGTGATCCATGCAACTCGATGTCAAACACTTTGTCAACGGCGTTTACATTGGGGTGGCCGCAGCCGGGGCAGGTGTATCCGTGTTTGAGGGGGCGGGGCGCCGCGAGGGCCGGGGAAAGGTGGCTTAGCCGTCGCGTCCGTCGCGCTCGGCGCTGTCCAGGATCGCGGCGAGGCCGGCTTGGAAGGTGCCGAGCGAATCGAGTTTCCGCAGTGCAGCGTGGTGCTTTTCGAGGAGCGGGTGGTCCTCCACACGGCTGAAGACCATGGCGCTGAGCCAAGGATCGTGGCCCTGGGAATCCGGCAAGCGCATGACTTCCAAGGCGATCCCGGCCCCGAGCGCCAGGGTGTAGCTTTCCAGCGCCGCGTAGTAGTGCACCACGCGCTCATCACTGAGGCCGGCGTCGCCCAGGCACTGCAGGACGAACTCGATGGCCTGGAGTTCGCCGGGTCCGTAGGTGTCCGTGGCGAAGGCTTCGCTGCCGAGCGAGGGGTAGCGGATGAAGGTCTCCATGAGTTCCTGCAGGTAGCTCTCCAGCCGAGCACGCCAGGGTTTTCCGGTGGAGGCAGCCGCCGCGCGGGAGACGGCGACGGTGAACAGCCGGTCCAGCGCTGCGCGCATAATCGCTTCGCGGTTCTTGAAATGCCGGTAGACGGCTGTCGCGTCCGTGCCGAGTTCTTCGCCAAGCCTGCGGAAGGTCAGCCGCTCGCCGGGTTCCTCGCTGGCGATCTTGAGTACCGCGTCCACGATGGTGGCGGGATCGAGGCGTGCCCGGCGGTCCGCTGGCTGCACTGCCTTCGCCATTTGTCCTCCGCTTTTCCGTGGTCCCGTGCTCCGATTTCCTCACGGTACACGATCCGGCCGCGGCGCTGCCATGACGCTGACCGGTGCGCTGCCCAAGGTGATGTCAATGAGAATGTCATCGCCATTGACTTAACTGTGAGCCGGGTCATAGTGTCGTCTCCGGGGATGCGGGCAGGCAGCTTTAGGGGAGTCAGGCCGCCCGCATCCCGACCCACGCCACCCACGCTGGAAACAGAGGGAGACACATGACCTTCGCAAGGAAACGCGCCCGCGGCGCCACAGCGCTCCTCGGGGCTGCCGTGCTGGCGCTGGCGGTGAGCGGTTGCGGCGGCCGGCCGGCCGGCGTCGGCGGTTCTCCGGACGCTGCCCGGTTCACCCTGGAAGAGGGCACCGCGGCGCCCGGCGGCGCAATCGACAACTTCAACTGGGCGCTCTACGCCGAGCCGTTCTCGCTGGATTACGCCTACGCCTTCGACTACCCGGACAACACGGTCCTCTCAAACGTGTGCGAGTCCCTCTTCCGCTGGAACCGGGACCTGACTGTCTCCCCGGGCCTGGCCACAAAGGTGGCGAACCCGGACCCGCTGACCTGGGTGTACACCATCAGGCAGGGCGTGAAATTCCACGACGGCGGCACCATGACCGCGGACGACGTGGTCGCCTCGCTCAAGAGACACGTCGACGAAGGAGTGGGCTCGTTCTGGGCCTCCTCCTTCCAGAACGTGGCGTCCATCGAGAAAACCCGCGACTACGAGGTCACGGTCACCACCACCAAGCCGGACTACGTGTTCAACTCCTCCCTCGTCGGGGCGCCGGGTGTGGTGGAGTCCGCCAAGACCCTGGCCAAGGACGGCAAGGACTACGGCAACGCCCGCACCGGGGTGAACTGCACCGGCCCCTTCAGCTTCGACCACTGGGACGCCGGAGAGAGCGTGGTCCTCAAACGCTTCGACGGCTACTGGGACCCCGCGCTCAAGGCCAAGTCCGCGCAAGTGACCTTCAAGATCCTCCCGGACGCAACAGCCCGCATCAACGCCTTCCAGACCGGCGAACTGGACGGCGGCTTCATGATCCCGTCCAACGCCGTGGACATCCTCAAAGCCAACCCCGACGCCGGGAGCCTCCACTTCGGCAACGACACCTCGGTGCAGAGCGTCGTGTTCAGCGATCTCGCCGGAACCTTCAAGGACGTCCGCGTCCGCAAGGCCCTCATGATGGCGATCAACCGCCCGGCCCTCATCAAGGCCGCCGAACAGGGCTACGCTGCGGGCACGGATTCGCTGACCACCCGCAACGTCTGGGGCGCCGCGAAACCCGCCACCGTCGATGCGGCGTTCAAGGGCCTGCCGCACCTGGACTACAACCTCGAGGAAGCGAAGAAACTCGTCAAGGAGGCCGGCGCGGAAGGCAAGAAGTTCGTCTTCGCCTCCGCCTCGCTCAGCGCCGCCTTTGACATCGGGGTCCGTGCCATCGCCTCCGCGGCCAAGGAGATCGGCCTGGTGCCGGAAATCCAGACCATGTCCAACGACAAATACACCACCCTGTTCTCCGACCCGGAGGCACGCAAGGGCGTGGACATGTTCGTCACGTCCTGGTATCTCTCCAGCGCAGAACCCCTGGAGATGTACAGCGTGCTGCGCACCGGTGACTTCAGCAACTACGGCGGCTGGAGCAACGCCCGCTACGACTCCCTGGTCAACCAGGCCTTCGGGACCAAGGATCCGGACCTCCGGGCCAGGCTCACCGGCCAGGCCGCGAAAATCGCCGGCGAGGAGGTGGTGTGGGCGCCGCTCTACGAGACCGTGACCACCATGTGGCTCGGCAAACGCATCACCGGCGCCGACCCCTCCATCAACTACATGTACTTCCCCTGGGCAGCCAAGATCGGAGGCCGCTGACATGACCACCACCCACCCCGCGGCGACTGCCGCGCCGGACGGCACCGCCGCACCGGACGCACCCGGCGGACGCCGGAACCGGACAGCCCCCGGAAACGGCACACGCGCCGTCGTCTTCGTCCTGAAGAAGCTCCTGGTCCTGGCCGGGACCCTGTTCGCCGCCTCGCTGGCCGTCTTCTTCTCCCGCTTCCTGGTGCCCGGCGACCCGGCCCGCTTCCTCCTGCGCGGACGCAGCCCCAAACCGGAAGCCCTGGCCGAGATCACCCGCCAGTTCGGCCTCGACAAGGCACCTTGGGAGCAGTACCTGAACTGGGCCGGCGGCGTCCTGCACGGCGACTGGGGACGCTCCCTGACCTACCGCCAGGACGTCTCCGATGTACTCCTGGGACGCCTGCCCACCACCCTGCAGCTTGTGGCCCTGGCTGCCGTGTTCATCACGGTGCTCGGGCTGATCGCCGGCATCGTGGCCAGCCTGAACAAGGGCTTCGGCGACCGCTTCATCCTGGTCACCCTGACCGCCGCCGGCGCCGTGCCTCCCTTCGTCGCGGCCATCGCCCTCGTGGCGCTGTTCTCGGTGGGCCTGGGCTGGTTCCCCTCCTTTGGCAGCGGCGACGGCGGGTGGGAGCGCCTGCGCCACCTCACCCTTCCGGCGCTGGCGCTCGGCATCACGTACATCGCGATGGTGGCCCGGGTGACCCGTTCCTCCATGAACGAGCAGCTGCTGCGCGAACACGTGGAAGTGGCTACCAGCCGAGGCCTGACCCGCGCTTCGGTGGTCCGGCGGCACGTGCTCCGCAACGCCGTCGGGCCCATCCTCACGGTGAGCGGCGTACTGGTGGCCGGACTGCTGGTCTCCAGCTCGATCATCGAGCAGACCTTCGGCCTGGCCGGGATCGGCCAGCTCCTGGTCCAGTCCATCGACCGCCTCGACTTCGCCGTGGTCCAGGCCATCGTGATGGTGGTGGTGAGCGCGTTCGTGCTGGTCAACACGGTGGTCGACCTCATCCAGCCCCTCATCGACCCGCGCATCGCGGCGGGAACGGAGACCCGATGACCCTCACCCTCCAGCTGCCCCAGACCGGCATCCGCCGCTACGGGAGCCTCCTTTCGCCCCTCGCGTGGGCGGCACTCCTGGTGAGCGCCGCCGTCGTGCTGGCCGCCCTGCTGGCCCCCGCACTGGCGCCGTACGACCCCGACTATGTGGACCTCAACAACGTCCTGGCCGGCCCCAACGCCCAGCACCTCCTGGGAACCGACGCCCTGGGCCGCGACCTCCTCAGCCGGATCATGTTCGGCGGCCGGACCGCGCTGCTGGGCCCCACCATCGTGGTGCTGGGCTCGACGGCGGCAGGCCTGCTCCTGGGCCTCGCCGCCGGCTGGTCGGACGGCTGGACCGGCAAAGTTCTGGGACGCGTGTTCGACCTGCTGTTCTCCTTCCCGGCGCTGCTGCTGGCCATGCTGTCGATCGCACTCTTCGGCAAGGGGCTCTTCGCGCCGATCCTGGCCATGACGATCGCCTACGTGCCCTACGTGGCCCGGCTGACCCAGGGTTTGGTGGTGGCCGAACGCACCCGCCCCTACGTCCAGGCCTACCGGGTGCTGGGGTTCCGGACGCCATGGGTGGTCCTGGGCCGCGTCATGCCGAACCTGATTCCCACCGTGGGCGCCCAGTCGGCGCTGAACTTCGGCTACGTGCTGGCCGACCTGGCGGCACTGTCCTTCATCGGCCTCGGCGTCCAGCCACCCACCAGCGACTGGGGCGCCATGATCGAGGAATCCCGCGGGGCCCTGCTGGGCGGCTACGTGCTGCCCGCGTTCTGGCCGGCCTTCGTGGTGGTCCTGGTGGTGGTGGCGGTCAACGTCATCGGCGAAGAACTTTCGGACCGTATTGGAGGCAAGCTCTCATGACCGCGCTCTTGCAGATCGAGGATCTCACGCTGGACCTCCCGGGGATCGGGCCGCTGTTGAAAGGCGTCTCCCTCCATGTCGACGACGGCGAGGCCGTTGCGCTGGTGGGCGAGTCCGGCTCGGGCAAGTCCCTCACCACCCGCGCCGCCTTGGGACTCTTCCCAGGCCGTTCGCGGCTCTCCGGCACGGTATCCGTGCGCGGCCTGGACACCGTGACCGCCAGCAGGCAGGAGCTGCTGGCACTGCGGCGCCAGCGGGCCTCGATGATCTTCCAGGACCCCCGCGCCGGCATCAACCCGGTGCGGACCGTGGGCGACTTCCTCACCGAAACGCTGGTGCGCTGGAAAGGCCTGCCGGGAGCCGAGTCCCGGGAACGCGCGGTGAAGCAGCTGGAGCAGGTGGGCCTGGGCCGTGCCAGGGAGCTGATGGACCAGTACCCGCACCAGCTTTCCGGCGGCATGCTGCAGCGGGTGATGATCGCAGCGGCCCTGCTCGATTCCCCCGAGCTCCTGCTGTGCGACGAACCCACCACGGCACTGGACGTCACCACCCAGGCCGGGATCGTGCGCCTGCTCCGCGACGAGCAGCAGGCCCGCGGCATGGGGATGCTCTTCATCACCCACGACCTGAACCTCGCCGCCTCTCTCTGCGACCGCGTGTACGTCCTCCGCCACGGCGAAGTGGTGGAAAACGGCGCCACGCGCTCGGTCTTCCTCGCGCCGCAGCGGGACTACACGCGGGAACTGCTCGCGGCGACGCCAACGATCGAGACCGACGGCGGACGGCCCGACGGCGGCGACGTCGCCGGAGCTGACGGCGCCGGGCCAGCCGCGTCCGAAGTCCCGCTGCTGGAGGCCGCGGGCCTCAGCAAACGGTACGAGCTGCGCAGCGGCGAGGTCATCACCGCCTTGGACGGCGCGGACTTCCGCCTGCGCGCGGGAGGCTCGCTCGGCGTCGTCGGCGAATCCGGATCCGGGAAGTCCACCCTCGCGCGGCTGGTGGTGGCACTGGAGACAGCGAGCGACGGCGAACTGACCCTCGGCGGCTCGGCCCGTCCCCGGCGTCCGCTGAAGGCCGGGGAACGGAAGCTGCTCGCCAAGGACGTCCAGATCGTGTTCCAGGACCCGTACCTGTCCCTCGACCCGCGCATCCCCGTGGGCCGCGCCGTGGCCGATGTCTTCCGGCTCCACCGGAAGCAGGGGCGGCGCGAGGCCATGCAAAGTTCCCGTGACCTGCTCGAACGGGTCGGCATCACCTCCGCCCGCTTCGAGGCGAAGCCGCGGGCACTGTCGGGCGGGCAGCGGCAGCGCGTCGCCCTGGCGAAGGCCCTGGCCGCCCGCCCGCGGCTGCTGGTCCTCGACGAAGCCACCAGCGCCCTGGACGTCTCGGTGCAGGCCCAGGTGCTGGAGCTTGTGGAGGAACTCCGCGAGCAGCTCGGCCTCACCATCCTCTTCGTCACCCACGACCTCGCCGTGGTGTCCAGGCTCTGCTCGGAGCTCCTGGTCATGCGGCAGGGCCGGATCGTGGAGCAGGGCGCCACCGCGCGGATCCTCTCCGCTCCGGAACACGAATACACCCGCACGCTGATCGGCTCCCGGCCCCGCGCGCTGTGGGAGAGCGACGGCGTAGGCGACGCCGCGCACGCCGTCGCGGTCTGAACCGCCGCGTTGCCCTGAGCGAACAAACCAAGTCCCCCTGAACAGGAGAAGTCCCGTGCACACCACCGTTTTCGAACGGAACGTCCCGCAGGCCGCCGTCGTCGCCAATGCCTTGGAGGGCGTGGCCCACCGGCCGTTCTGGATCGACGATCTCGGCCCGGAGATCCGGCGCTACCCCCAGCTGGAAGGCGACGCAAGCGCCGCACTCGTGATCGTGGGCGGCGGCTACACCGGGCTGTGGACCGCCCTGCGCGCCAAGGAACGCGACCCCGGGCGGCAGGTCATCCTGCTGGAGGCCGAGCGCATCGGCTGGGCGGCCTCCGGGCGCAACGGCGGCTTCTGCGAAGCGAGCCTGACGCACGGCTACGAGAACGGCAGGAACCGCTGGCCCAAGGAACTGGCCACCCTGGAACGGCTCGGCCTCGAGAACCTGGACCGCATGCAGGAAGCCGTGCGGAAGTACGGGATGGACTGCGACTGGGAGCGGACGGGCACACTGAATGTCGCCGTCGAACCCCACCAGGTGGACTGGCTGCGCGAGGAGAGCGGGGGCGTCTTCCTGGACAGGAACGCCGTGCGGGACGAGCTGAACTCGGACACCTACCTGGCCGGCCGCTGGCACAAGGACTCAGCGGCCATGGTGCACCCCTACAAGCTGGGCCTCGAGCTGGCCCGCGTGGTCTCGGACCTGGGCGTCGTCATCCACGAGGGGACGCGCGTGCGGGAGCTGAAGGACGACGACGGCGGCGTCACCGTCGTGACCGAACGCGGCAGCGTCCGCGCCGAACAGGTGGTGCTCGGCACCAATGCCTTCCCCTCGCTGCTCAAGCGGAACAAGCTCATGACCGTGCCCGTCTACGACTACGCGCTCATGACCGAGCCCCTCAGCGAGGACCAGCTGGCGGCCATCGGCTGGGGCAACCGGCAGGGCGTGAGCGACCTGGCCAACCAGTTCCACTACTACCGGATCACCAAGGACAACCGCATCCTCTTCGGCGGCTACGACGCCCTGTACTTCTGGGGCCGCCGCGTGGACACCCGGCACGAGTACCACCCGGAAACCTGGGAGAAGCTGGCCTCGCACTTCTTCACGACGTTCCCCCAGTTGGCGGGCTTGAAGTTCACCCACAAGTGGTCCGGCCCCATCGATTCCAGCACCCAGTTCTGTGCCTTCTTCGGCACGGCGCGCAGGAACCGCGTGGCCTACGCCGCCGGCTTCACGGGGCTCGGCGTCGGCGCCACGGCCTTCGCAGCGGACGTCATGCTGGACCTGCTCGGCGGACTGGAGACCGAACGCACCCAGGTGGAAATGGTTCGGCGGCGTCCGATGCCGTTCCCGCCGGAACCCCTGGCCTCGATGGGCATCAACATGACCCGCTGGTCCATGGACCGCGCGGACCACAACCAGGGGAAGCGGAACCTGATCCTCAAAGCGCTCGACGCCGTCGGGCTGGGCTTCGATTCCTGACGTTCGCGTGCGGGGCGCCGGGGACGCCGCCGGGCGGTCTCAGGCCAGCCCGGCCAGCCGCCCGCACACGTCCCACAGGCGCTTGCGGGCCGCCGGGTCCGATCCCATGCCCGGCGTCGGAAGCTGTTTGCGTTTGGCCCAGAGCTTTCCGGACACCGAGGCGGTTTCCGCTGACGTCGCGAGCCAGAGCGGCGTGTCCGCAGCCTCCGCAGCCGTTGCTCCGAAGGTGTTGGTGACCCAGCGGAAGGGGCCGCCGACGTCGTGCAGCAGCGCCGTGTCCTTGACGAGTCCCGGGTGGACGGCGTTTGCCACCACGCCGGAGCCGGAAAGCCGTTCTGCCAACTCCTGGGTGAGGAGGACCCGGGCGAGCATGGTGGGCGGAGTCGAGCGCAGGTAGGTGTATTTGCCCTCGGCGGTCTGCAGGTCCTCGAAGTTGATCTTGGTATTGCCGTACCTGGACGCGATGTTGACGATGCGGGCGTTTCCGCCCGCCGCCGCGGCGGCCTTGAGGGGGTCCAGCAGGAGGTTGGTCAGCAGGAAGTAAGCCATCACGTTGGTGGCGAAGGTCAGTTCGAGACCGTCGGCGGTCACGTGACGTTCCTTGCGGAACACCCCCGCCGCGTTGACGAGCACATTGAGCCTGTCATGGCGGGACAGGAACCCGTCCGCGGCTGCGCGGATGGAGGACTGCTCCGAGAGCTCGCAGGCCAAGGGTTCAAGTTCGCCGCCGGGGACGAGTTGCCTGATGCTTTGGGCCGCTTCTTCCGCCCGGACCGCGGAGCGGCCGAGCACCACTACCAGGGCGCCTTCGCGCGCCAGCCCGCTTGCAATGGCCTTTCCCAGGCCGCTCCCCGCGCCGGTCACCAGCGCCACCGTGCCGCTCATGGAGCCATGGTCTCACAGGCGCCCGGGCCCCGGCAGGCCCTTCGCGACCGCGAATTCGCCGGAGCGCTGCGGGGTCGCCGGAACGTCCCAGCGACCCCGCAGCGCTCCCGCGGGCCCGGCGTCCGGGCCGAGGTCAGGCGGCGACGGCGGTGTTAGGCGCCGACGCCGGCCGGAACCTTCGCGTCGTCGTCGTCCGCTTCGAGCGGCTCACCGGAAGAGGCCTCCGTAACGGGAGCCGCCGCCGTCGGGACCGCCTTCCGCTTGGCGTAGCGGAAGTGGAAGAACACGTAGCAGGCAACAGTGAACGGGACTCCGAAGTACAGGGCCGCTACCTGCGAGGGGTCGAAGGCGATGCCGATGATGGACCCGAGGCAGGCCACGAACGCCAGGATCGGCACCAGCGGGAACCACGGCGCCTTGTACGGCAGGGTGGACAGGTCCCCGCCGTTGCGGATGAAGGCGCGGCGGTGGAAGAAGTGCGAAGCCGCGATGGACATCCACACGGCCACCGTTGCGAAACCGGCGATCGAGATGAGCACCAGGTACACCGTGGTGGGGGCCACGATGCTGCTGACCAGGGAAGCGAGGCCGCCCAGGAGGCTGACCAGCAGGGCGGTCAGCGGGATGCCGCGCTTGGTCAGCTTGGCGAAGGCCTTGGGGGCGTGCCCTTCGTCGGCCAGGGAGAAGAGCATCCGGGCGCAGGAGTACAGGCCGCTGTTGCCGGCGGAGAGCAGCGCGGTGATGACCACGAAGTTCATGATGTCCGCCGCGTACGGGATGCCGATCTCGGAGAAGACCGTGACGAAGGGGCTTTCGTCGAGGCCGGCCTTGTCGTACGGGATGGTGGCGGCGATGACGGTGATGGCGCCGATGAAGAAGATCACCAGGCGCAGCACGGTGGTGCGCATGGCCCTCGGGATGTTCCGGGCGGGATCGGCGGTTTCGCCGGCAGCCACGCCGATCAGCTCCGAGCCGGAGAAGGCGAAGAACACGGCCAGCACGGTGACCAGCACGCCGGTGAAGCCGTTCGGGAACAGGCCGCCCGGCGTCGAGAAGTTCTCAAAGAGGTGCGGGAAGTGGCCGCCGGCCATCGGGTGGAAGCCCAGGAGCGCGGCGCCGCCCAGGATGATGAGGCCGACGACGGCGGCGACCTTGATCATGGCGAACCAGAATTCGCTCTCGCCGAAGACGCGGGAGGAGATGGCGTTCATGGAGAACAGGACGGCGGCGAACACCAGGCACCAGATCCACACCGGGACCCCCGGGAACCAGCGCTGCATGAGCACGCCGGCGGCCGTGAATTCCGAGCCGATCGCCACCGCCCAGGTCAGCCAATAGAGCCAGGCGGTGGTGAAGCCGGTGGCGGGGCCGATCGAACGGGCGGCGTAGATGTGGAACGCGCCGGACACCGGATACGCGATGGCCAGTTCGCTGAGGCAGGCCATCACCAGGTAGACGACGACGGCGCCGATCAGGTACGCGATGACCGCGCCGAGCGGTCCGGCCTGGGAGATCGTGTAGCCGGAGCTGACGAACAGACCCGAGCCGATCACGCCGCCGAGGCCGATCATGACCAGGTGGCGGGCTTCCATAGACCGCCTGAGGCCTGCCTTGGCCGGTTCTGTCGGGGTTGCCTGTGTTTCGTGGAGCGGAGCAGCGCTCATGGATCCTCCGTGGGGTTGGTGCATAGGCAAAGTTGGGCGCGCAGAAAGAGCCGGACAAACGCCGGAATCTGCGGGGTTCTGGTCTTCAGGGTATGAGGGGAGCACCCGTCCGGACCATTTCGGTGATCAAGCTAACACCGCCCCGGACCGCTCATGAGAGCTCAGGCACATTGCCAAAGGATCGTCGCCGTTGGACAACGCATCGGCGGCCTGAGCAACAGCGGGGCTGATGCTGGGCCGAAACTGTTTGAAGCATTGCTTGGCTTTGCTGCTATCGTGGCCCGCCCGCCGCCGGCACTCAGCCCGGCGCGACGCCACGCGGTACTGTGAACAGGTGCCAGCCGACCACGATTCCGCCCCCGCCAGCGACGAAACAGCGCCCTCCGACAACGCGCCCACGGACAACGCGCCCGCTGAAACCGCGCCCGAGGAAGCTGCCGCCCGCCGCGAGCTCCACTTCGCGTATGTCCCCGGGGTGATGCCGGGGAAGTGGATCCGACGCTGGGAAGAGCGCATGCCGGAGGTTCCTCTGCACGCGTTCATGGCCGACGACGCCGCCCAGCTTTCGGTGCTGCGCGACGGTTCCGCGGACCTCAGCTTCGTCCGCCTGCCCGTGGACCAGGAGGGACTGCACGTCATCCCGCTCTACGAGGAGCAGCCCGCCGTCGTGGCGCCGAAGGGCCACGAGATCACGGTCTTCGAGGACGTGGAACTCGCCGACCTGGCCGAGGAGAACTTCCTGGACATCGCCGAAATGGGCGGCCCGGAGATGGCGCTGCAGGTGGTGGCGTCGGGCGCCGGGCTGGTGGTCATGCCGATGCCCATGGCCCGGCATTTCAACGTCAAGGACACCGTGGTCCGGCGGCTCCACGGCAGCGAAGGCACCCGGATCGCCCTCGCCTGGCCCAAGGACGCCACGGACGAGGTGATCGAGGAATTCATCGGCGTGGTCCGTGGCCGCACCGCCAACAGTTCCCGCCAGCCCTCCGCCAACCAGGAGAAGCCGCAGAAGGCCCCCAAGCCGGACCGCCGCGGCAAATCCGGTGGTGCTGCTGCGGGTGCCAGGAAGGTGGCCCAGCGCTACGCCCCGAACCCGGACAAGGGCCGCGGCCGCGGCTCGCGGAAGAAGGGCAAGCGCTAATCCCCACGGCCTCCCTCGCTTCGCTGCGCTCAGCCAAGGGACCCGGGCGGCGCGGGCCCCGGTCAAACCCGGCGTTAGTTTCTGTTCAAATCTGTGCACCTCGTTGACCTGCTGTGTGCGTTTCCCGAAGGCTTTCCGGGAAAGCACTCAATGAGGAGAACACCTTGAAAAAACGCACCTTGGCCAGGAACCTGGCCGCCATCGCGGCCTCCGCCGCCATGGTCGCGGCCGGCGTCGGAACGGTTCCGGCCGCCGTCGCCGCCGAAACACCACCACCGCCTACCGGCGTCGCCTACGCCAGCGACGTTCCCTGGGCCAGGATGAGCAACGGCTGGGGCCCGGCCGAGCTCGACATGAGCAACGGCGGCCAGGCCCTCGGCGACGCCAACCGCCGCCCCCTGACCATCGACGGCACCGTCTACCCGAAGGGCCTCGGCACCCACGCGCCGTCGTCCATCACCTACAACCTCGGCGGCCAGTGCCGTCAATTCCTGTCCCAGGTGGGCATCGACGATACGCAGGCCGACCGCGGCCGCGTCGACTTCCGGGTCCTGGTGGACGGGGTGGAGCGGTTCGGCGCAGAGCGCAAGGGCACGGATGGCGGACTGCCCGTCAACGTCGACCTCGCCGGCGCCAGCACGCTGGAACTGCGCGTCGACGCCGGACCCGAAGGCAACGGCAACGACCACGCCGACTGGGCGGACGCCCGGATCAACTGTTCCGGCGAATACCTCGCCGCCCCGCTGCGCCTCGAGGGCTCGGCCGGGACGAACCTCAACGCGCTGGTCCCGGGAACTCCCGCCACCGTCGTCGTGCACGACCTCAAACCGCTCAGCCCGCTCAGCCTCGCCTTCCGCGGCGAGAAAATAGCCGACGCCGTTGCTGACGCCACCGGAACGTCCACCGTCACCTTCGTGGTGCCCGCCGGAGCCGCGGGCGGCGCGGCCGAACTGACGGCCAGCGGCACGGGACCCTTCGACGTGGCCACGAGCGGCACGCTCGGCGCGCTCATCGTCCAGCTCAGCGACGCGAAGTTCTACGTCGACTGCTCGGCGGCAGCCGCCGGCGACGGCAGCCAGGCGAGTCCCTTCAACTCGATTGCCCAGCTCACCGGCCACGGCGCCTTCAACGCGGGCGAATCGATCCTCTTCCGCGCCGGCACCAGCTGCACGGGCGCGCTCAAGACCGCGGGCACCGGCGTCGCGGGCCACCCGATCACCGTCTCCAGCTACGGCGACGGCGCCAAGCCCACCATCAACGGCGACGGCGCGGTGGCCGCCATCCAGATCACCAACGCCAGCCACTGGACGGTCAGCGGCCTGCATGTGGTGAATCCCTCGGACACCCCCACCCGCCGCGTGGGCATCCTCTTCGAAAACAGCGGCACGGCACAGACCGCGGGCATCGTGGTGACCGGAAACCACGTTGAGGACGTGGCCGGCTGGCGCAACAAGGCCACGAACGGGGCGGGCTTCGCGCAGTCCGCCGGCATCATGGTGCGCACCTGGGGCAAGGGCTCCGTGGACGGCATCACCATCACCGACAACGAGGTCAACGACACCGCCGGCGGCGGCGTGAAGATCTCCGCCCCGGACACCACCGAACGCTACAACACCGGCGTCTACGTGGCCCGCAACAAGATGCACGAGGTGGGCGGCGACGCGATCGTCATCCACAACTCCGACTCCCCGCTCATCGAATACAACAGCGGCCTCAACCTCGGCCAGGGCGCCCACCCGTACGAGGGCGGCAACTTCGCCGGCATGTGGCCCTACAACTCGAGGAACCCGGTGTTCCAGTTCAACGTGGTGGGCAACAGCACCACCTCGGTCTACGACTCCACCGCCTGGGACTGCGACATGAAGATTGTGGGCACCTGCCTCTTCCAGTACAACTACTCGTACGGGAACGCCGGCGGCTTCTACCTCAACTGCGTCTCCAACTGCGGCGGCGGATCCACTGCGGCCAATGTGGTGCTGCGCTACAACGTGGCCCAGGACGACTGCCGTTTGGGGGGCGCCAGCACCGGTCCGGGCAAGCACTACATCTACAACAACACCTTCTACTGCCCGTCTCGCGGCTTCCTGGACGACATGACCGGCCCGCGCGAGGTCCGCAACAACATCTTCGTCGCGGCGGGCGGCGCGCTGAAGACGGGCTCGGCGGTGTACGCCAACAACGCCTACTTCGGCGGCCTTGCAGCGCCCACCGGCGAAACCGGTTCCGTGACGGGCGATCCCAAGCTGATCGCCGGCGGCAGCGGCCAGACCACGCTTGACGTTCCGGGGTACCGGCTCGCGTCCGGCTCGCCGCTGCTGGGTGCCGGCTCCGCAATAGCCGACGACGGCGGCAAGGACTTCTTCGGGAACGCCACCGCCGCTTCGGGTTCCGTCGGGGCGCCGAACATCGGCGCGTACCAGGGCCCCGGCGTCGACGTCACGCCGCTGCCGTTCGCGGCGCTGCTGAACCAGACCTCCGTGGCGAACGCCGCCAACCCGCGCAACGGCGCCATCACCGCGGACCGCCGCACCTTTTCCGAGGAGGCGCTGGCCGACGCGGGACTGGTGAACGGGAAACCGTACTCGGCCTTCGGCGTCGAATCGGTGTGGCACCGGACCGCCGTCGGGACGCCGGACACCCTCAAGGCTGCCGGGCAGCAGCTGGCAATCTCGGGCCAGGGCCGCACCTTGCTGGTGACCGGCTTCTCCACCGGCGCGGTGTCCTCCGGCGTGGCCACGGTGCACTTCACCAACGGCATGTCCAAGAAGGTCACCATCACCCTGCCGAACTGGAAGGACGGCGTGCCCACGGACACGAGCATGCTGCTGGCGAAGTCGGCCTACCACCAGCGGCACACGCAGGCGTACATCGGCGGCGCGTCCACCGTGCTGCGCATCGACGAGCCCGCCTCGGTGTTCGCCACGAAGATCGACATCCCGGCCGCGTTCGCGGTCGCCAGCATCACCCTGCCCGCGGGCAGCCCGCTGGTGGATGAGGGCCTGAACATCATGGACGTGGCCATCGGGAACCTTCCGGTGGGCCTCGGCTAAGCCCTTCCTGCCCGGGATGCGCTGACGCTCCCTCCCGCTTGCTTCCGCGGAACCGCCCGAAACCCGGGCGAATACGCGGTGCCTCCTGCCGCCGGGCGGGTGCAAGTGGGAGGGAGCGTTTGCTGCTTTTGCGGGACTTAGCCTGCGGCCCGCTTCACAAGTCCTGCGATCCGTGCCTCCACCTCGGGAGTCAGCTCCGCGAGGGCGTAGGCGACGGGCCACATTTCGCCGTCGTCCAGTTGGGCGGGGTCGTTGAACCCGAGCGTGGAATAGCGGGTCTTGAACTTGCTCGAGCCCTGGAAGAAGACCACCACCTTGCCGTCCCTGGCGTACGCGGGCATGCCGTACCAGGTCTTGGGCTCGAGGGCGGGGGCGCTTTCCTTGACGATGGCGTGGATCCGTTCGGCGATACCGCGGTCCGGTTCGGGAAGTTCGGCGATCTTCGCCATCACGTCCGCTTCCCCGTCCGCCTTGCCCGCCTTCGGGCGCTTGGCGCCGGCTTTGAGTTCCCGGCCGCGCTCCTTCATGGCGGCGCGCTCTTCCTGGGTGAATCCGTCGTAGGACATGTTTCTTGCTGTTTCCGTCATTGCAGTTCCCCATCTGTGCAGTCGGTCTCTATGCAGTCGGTATGGAACCACCTTAGGATCCGGCGCCGGCGCGGACTTCTGCGGAACTGCTCGATTGCCGGGGATGCGGCCTACTCTGCGCGCCCGCTACTCTCCGTGCACCGCCCGCTGCTGCTCTTCGGATCGGTTGAGGTAGCCGAGCAGGAGCTCTCCGGCACGCTCCAGCTCCCCGCTTTCGAGGGCTGCGCAAATGGCCTCGTTCTCCTCGAGCCAGGCGCTGTAGAAGTGTGCGTCAGAGGTGGCTTTGTGGAAGTACAGGCGCATCTCGGCCAGGACGTGCCGCATGATCGTGTCCAGCCGCTTGCTTTCGGCCAGGGCAACGATGGCGCCGTGGAAGTGCTGGTTTGCGCTGCCCAAGGCGTCGTTGTCGTCCGCGGCGGCCGCGCGTTTGCCCTCGTCGACGGCGGCACGGACTGCCGCCACCCGCTCGGCGCTGCCGCCGCCGCGGATCGAGCTCACCTCGATGGCCCGGCGCACGGTGTAGAGATCGTGGATGTCCCCGGCCTCGAGCGTGGCCACGAAGACGCCGCGGTTGGGCTGGCGGACCACGAGGCGCTCGCTGGCGAGTTCGGCGAAGGCCTCCCGCACGGTGTTCCGCGAGACGCCCAGGTCCTCGGCGATGGTGGCCTCGGTAAGCCGGACGCCCGGCAACAGCATGCCCTCGGCGAGCTGGTAGCGCAGTTCCTCGGCCACGCGTTCGGCCACGGACGGCACGGCGATTCGGACGCGCGCGCTGCCGGTCTGGGTAGGTGCCATGACATGAATTTACCTGATTGTCGCAAACTCGGATCGAAGAATCGTTGAACAATCCGACGATGTAGTGCATCCTAGATGGACCACCTGCGATGAGATAGGGATCACAATGGCAAGCATCGACCTGAACAGCGACGTCGGGGAGTCCTTCGGACGCTGGACCCTCGGCGACGATTCCGCGATGTTCGAGTCCGTCTCCAGCGCCAACGTGGCGTGCGGTTTCCACGCCGGCGACCCCAGCGTCATCCGCGCCACCAGCGCGAAGGCGGCCCAGGCCGGCGTCGTGATCGGAGCGCATGTGGGGTACCGGGACCTGGCGGGCTTCGGCCGCCGCTTCCTCGACGTCGATCCCACCGAACTGGCCGACGACGTCGTGTACCAGATCGGCGCGCTGCAAGCCCTGGCGGCCACCGCCGGAGCCCGGGTGAAGTACGTGAAGCCGCACGGCGGCCTGTACAACGCGATCGTCAAGCACACCGCCCAGGCCCAGGCCGTCGTCGACGCCGTCAAGGCCGTGGACCCCGGCCTGCCGATCCTTGGCCTCCCCGGCTCGGAAGTTTTGCGCCTGGCCGAGAAGGCCGGCTTGCGTGCGGTGAGCGAAGCGTTCGCGGACCGCGCCTACAACCCGGACGGAACCCTCGTGTCCCGCACCCAGCCGGGAGCCGTGCTGCATGATCCGGCCGAAGTCGCCCGGCATGTGCTGCGCATGGCCACCGAACAGCAGATCATGGCAATCGACGGATCCATCCTCAATGTCCGCGCGGAAAGCATCTGCGTGCATGGTGACTCACCAGGTGCCGTGGCCATGGCCACCGCCGTGAAGTCCGCCCTCGGCGACGCCGGCGTCAGCATCGCCTCCTTCGCCTGAATCCGCTAACGAACCCCCGTTCGCACCCCCATTCCCCAGCAACACCCCTCATCCCCCCGGAGGAAACAATGACCAGCACCAACAAGGCAAAGGCCGTGACAAGGAAGCCACCGGCCGGCGCCCTCAAGGCGTACGTCGCCAGCCTCACCGGCACCTCGCTCGAGTACTACGATTTCGCCATCTACTCCGTGGCCTCGGCCCTGGTGTTCCCCAAGATCTTCTTCCCATCCGGCGACGAGTTCGTGGGCCTGCTGCTGTCCTTCTCCGCCTTCGCCGTGGGCTACCTGGCCCGCCCGATCGGCGGCGTGGTGTTCGGCCGGCTCGGCGACAAGATCGGCCGCAAGTACGTGTTGGTGTTCACCCTGGTGCTCATCGGCCTCGCCACCGTCCTCATCGGTGCGCTGCCGGACTACACGGTGATCGGCGTCGCGGCCCCCGTCATCCTGGTGCTGCTGCGCCTGGCCCAGGGCATCGGCGTCGGCGGCGAATGGGGCGGCGCGGTGCTGCTCTCCAGCGAATTCGGCGATCCCAACAAGCGCGGCTTCTGGTCCTCCGCGGCACAGATCGGCCCGCCCGCCGGCAACCTGATGGCCAACGGCGTCCTCGCCATCCTGGCCGCTACCCTCAGCAACGCAGCCTTCCTCTCGTGGGGCTGGCGCGTGGCGTTCCTCGCCTCCGCCGTCCTGGTGGCTTTCGGCCTGCTGATCCGGCTGAAGCTTGAGGAAACCCCGGTCTTCAAGGCCATCCAGGCCCACGGCGACCGCCCCAAGGCGCCCATCATGGAAGTCCTCAAAACCGAACCCAAGGCCCTCATCTCGGCTGCCCTGTCCCGCGTCTGCCCGGACGTGCTCTACGCCCTCTTCACCGTGTTCGTGGCCGTCTACGCCACCAAGGAACTGGGCATGACCACCGGCAACGTGCTGGCCGCCATCCTCATCGGCTCCGCCTTCCAGCTCTTCCTCATCCCGCTGGCCGGCGCCGTGACGGACCGCTTCAACCGTCGCCTCGTCTACGGCGTCACCGCAGCCGCCACCGCCGTGTTCATCCCGCTGTTCTTCCTGATGATCCAGGGCAAGTCCGTGGTGATGCTGACCATCGGCGTGGTGATCGGCCTCGCGCTGCATGCTTTCATGTACGGCCCGCAGGCCGCCTACATCACCGAACAGTTCCCGGCCCGCCTGCGCTACGCCGGCAGCTCCCTGGCCTACACCCTGGCCGGTGTGGTGGGCGGCGCCGTCGCCCCCTTGATCTTCACGGCGCTCTACGGTGCGGCGGCCGGCGGCTGGTGGCTGATCGCGATCTACCTGCTCGCCGCCTCCGTGGTGACGATCGTGGGCCTGCTGCTGGGCCGCGACCCGCAGCCGGAGGAGGACGTCCGGCTCCTGCAGGACGCCCAGGCCTAAGCGGCCCGCCGAGCTGAACCAAGTTAAGGAACGGATGATGGAAACCGGGATGCAGACCGCCCACAAGGTGCGCTCCGTTCGGCCGGTGGGGACCCGCGCGGTCCTCGCCGAGCTGGACAGCATGGAGGATGTGCTGGCGCTGCAGTCGCTGCTGTTCGCCTCCCCGCTGCCCGGGCAGCTGGACGTGCTGGCCGCCGCCGAGACCGTGATGGTGGTGGCCGAGTCCGCTGCCGCCACGCGTGCCATCGGCGCCCGGCTGCTCGAGCTGGAGCTCGGCGGCCCGGTGGCGAACGACAGCGCGCTGGTGGTCATCGATACCGTGTACGACGGCGACGACCTCGCCGAAGTCGCCGGGCTCACCGGCCTGGGCGTGGACGGCGTGATCGCCGCGCACACGGGGCAGCTCTGGACCGTGGCTTTCGCCGGCTTCGCCCCGGGCTTCGCCTACATGGTGGGCGAAAACCAGCTGCTCGAGGTGCCGCGCCGTTCAAGCCCGCGCACCGCGGTTCCTGCCGGTTCCGTGGCCCTGGCCGGGAACTACTCGGCTGTGTACCCGCGGCGCTCCCCGGGCGGCTGGCAGCTGATCGGCCGCACCGGCGCCCGCATGTGGGACCTCGACCGCGCCCAGCCCGCCCTCGCCCGGCCGGGGGACCGGGTGCGGTACCGGGCCGTGCGGGAGGTCATCACGGCGGCGCCTGCTTCCGCTCAGGTTGCTGCTCCCGCTTCGGCCGTCGCTGAGCCCGCTACCGGGATCCGGATCCTCAACCCCGGCGCCCTGAGCCTCATCCAGGACCTGGGCCGGCGCGGCCACGGCGGCCTGGGGGTTTCCGCCGCGGGTGCACTGGACCGCGCCTCGATCCGCCGGGCCAACCGCCTGGTCGGCAACCAGTCCACCGCCGCGGCGGTCGAGACCGTCAACGGCGGGCTCACCATCCAGGCTGTGGGGGACCAGGTGATCGCCGTGGCCGGTGCGCCGTCGAGCCTCACCATCACGCCGCCGTCGGACGCTTTCTCCGACGACGACGGCGGGCCGGCACCCCAGCCCCGCACCGTTCCGATGGCCGCACCTTTCGCGCTGCTCGACGGCGAGACCCTCACCGTCGGGGCTCCGGAGGCCGGCTTCCGCAGCTACGTCGCCGTCCGCGGCGGGGCCGACCTCCCCGCCGTGCTGGGCAGCCGCTCCACCGACACCTTGTCCGGCCTGGGACCGGCACCCTTGGCCGCAGGGCAACTGCTCGCCGTCGGGCAGGACACCGCATCCACCGCCGTCGGGAGTCCCGAACTGCAGCCCGACTTCCCGGCGCCCGGCAGCGTGACGGTGCTGGACATCGTCCCCGGCCCGCGCGAGGACTGGTTCGACCCCGCCGAGCTCGAATCGCTGTGCCGCCAGGAATGGCAGGTGACGCCGCAGTCCAACAGGGTGGGCATGCGCCTGGCCGGGGAACCGCTCAAGCGCAGCCGCGACGGCGAACTGCCCAGCGAAGGAACCATGGCCGGGGCCATCCAGATCCCGCCCGCCGGCCTGCCCGTGCTGTTCCTGGCCGACCATCCCATCACCGGCGGCTACCCCGTGATCGGCGTAGTCACCGACGAACAACTGGACCGCGCCGCGCAGGTCCCCATCGGCGGAAGCATCCGTTTCCGCGTTTCCCCCGCCCTCGGCACGAAAGAAGTGAGCAAGTAATGCGCAAGGTCCTGATCGCGAACCGCGGCGAAATCGCCGTCCGGATTGCCCGCGCCTGCGAGGACGCCGGCATCGCCTCGGTGGCCGTGTACGCGGACATCGACGCCGATGCCATGCACACAGGCGCCGCCGACGAGGCCTACAGCCTGGACGGCAACCGCCCGGCCGACACCTACCTGAACATCCCGAAGCTGCTGGACATCGCGGCCCGCTCGGGCGCCGACGCCGTGCACCCCGGCTACGGTTTCCTCTCCGAGAACGCGGACTTCGCGCAGGCGGTGCTCGACGCCGGACTCGCCTGGATCGGCCCCTCGCCGGAGGCCATCCGGCAGCTGGGCAACAAGATCACCGCCCGCGAAATCGCCATCCGCGCCGGCGCCCCGCTGGTGGCGGGCAGCGACGGGCCCGTGGCCACGGCCGCCGAGGCCCGCGCCTTCGCCGAGGAACACGGGCTGCCCGTGGCCATCAAGGCCGCGTTCGGCGGCGGCGGACGCGGCCTGAAGGTGGTCCGCGAACTGGCCGAGGTGGAGGAAGCCTTCGATTCCGCCGTGCGCGAGGCCGTGGTGGCGTTTGGCCGCGGCGAGTGCTTCGTGGAGCAGTACCTGGACCGGCCGCGGCACGTGGAAGCGCAGGTAATCGCCGATACCCACGGGAACGTGGTGGTGGTGGGCACCCGCGACTGCTCCCTGCAGCGCCGGCACCAGAAGCTCGTCGAGGAGGCGCCGGCGCCGTTCCTGGCCGATTTGCAACGGGAATCCATCTACAACGCCGCCAAAGCCATCTGCCGCGAAGCCGGCTACACCGGGGCCGGGACCGTCGAATTCCTGGTCTCGGCGGACGGTGCCGTGGCCTTCCTGGAGGTCAACACCCGCCTGCAGGTGGAGCATCCCATCACCGAGGAAACCTCCGGGATCGACCTCGTCCAGGAACAGTTCCGGATCGCCGCCGGGCTTCCCCTGAGCGTCACTGCGGACCCCGCGCCGCGCGGACACTCCTTCGAATTCCGCATCAACGCCGAGGACGTCGGCCGCGGCTTCCTGCCGTCGCCGGGAACGGTTTCCGCCCTTGTTGGCCCGACCGGCCCGGGCATCCGCCTGGACACCGGCGTACGTGCCGGTTCGGTGGTGCCGCCGCAGTTCGATTCCCTGCTGGCCAAACTGATCGTCACCGGAGCCGACCGCCAGCAGGCCATCCGCCGCGCCCGCAGGGCCCTGGCCGAGATGGACATTTCCGGCTTGGCCACCGTCCTGCCGTTCCACCGCGCCGTGCTCGAGGCGCCGGAATTCACTTCCCCGGACGGATTGGGCGTTCACACCCGCTGGATCGAGACCGAATTCGCCAGCCGGATCCCCGTGGACCCCGAGTACAGCCCCGTGGCACCGTCCGGTGAACGCCGCACCATCACCGTGGACGTGGACGGCAAGCGCCTGGCCGTAGGACTTCCCGCCGATCTGCTGGACGGCTGGGCCCGTTCGGGCGGTTCCCTGCCGGATGTTGCCTTCGGGCCCGACGGCGGTGCTTCCGTTGCGTCCGACGGTTCCGGTGCCGCTGCTGCCGTTGTTCCGGAGTCCGCCCTCGTGGCGGGCATGGCCGGAACGGTGGTGAAGTGGCTGGTGGAACCGGGCGACTCTGTTGCGGCGGGCGATCCTTTGGTGGTCCTCGAAGCGATGAAGATGGAAACCCAGGTTCCCGCGCACCGGGGCGGGACCCTGGCGTCAGTGGTCTCGGCCGCGGGCGGCGTGGTTTCCGTTGGCTCGGTGCTGGGGCATATCGAGTAGGGGGCCCGCTCACCAGGGCTGTGGGCGCAGGGGAGGAGCGGGAGCCATAGGCGGCTCGTCGAGCCGCAGGAGCCTGATTGCCTGCGCGATGATGGCGACGTACACAATCACGATCCAGAAAGATGGCAACTTTCCAGTGCTCGCAAGTGACTCCACAATATTGATCACCGCAAAGATGAGGCTCACACCGGACGCGACTATCGCGGTAACGAGTGGGGCCTTAGCCCAGGTCCGCCGCGCCACAATGTTCCAAATTCCCGTCCCGAACAATGCAAGAAGGACCAGCACACTCACGGCGGCGAGGACCACCTGGATGCTTTGTTGTTCTTCGCTATAGAGCTCCAGGTCGGCAAATATCTGCGAGTACAGAAAAGCTGTGGCAAGCGTTGAAATCGCGCCCATGACGAGAAGGCCGATGCCGACACTGGTCCTTCCCCTGCGGGACTGCTTGGCGTTTGCGCCTTCCGGTGTGCGGGCAAGGCCGGTTTGCTGGGGGTATGGTGCGCTCATTCGGGGATCCTCTGGAATAGGGGAGTACCCTGACGCGCCCCCACTGCGAAGAATGTAGCAGCGCGGGTCCTCGGTGCATAGCAATTCCAGCGGTCTTTTTCCGCTGAATTCACTACGCTGGAGCCAGTATTGTTTCGGGCTGAATTGGCGTGGACGGGTGATGCATTTGCTTTGGTGGGGGCGGGCCTATTTCGCGCTGCAATCGGTGGCGGGATTTGTCTGGTGGGTGCTGGTTTTCGCGTCGCCCTTTGTACGTGAGGCGACCCTCGGCAGACTTGACCCGGTGCTTGTCGCTGCCTTCGATATTCCCTTGTTTGTGATTGCCTCGGCAGCGGCCGCAATCGGCGTCCGCGCCGCCGCGGTGGTGAGCACGGGCTGGACGGCGATTGTCGCCGTCGTGCTGGCCGTCTACGCGACGGTCACCGGCGAGGCCGGCTGGGGCGTTCTGGCGATGGGGGCCGCGACGGCAGGTGCGCTGGCTGGGCTCTCCGTGCTCGTGCTGGGGCGGGTGCCCACGGAGTGGGTCCTCCGGGGTCCGTTCGCGTTCAAGCCGGCGGCGAGGCGCGAGAATCCTGCGGACCACTTAACGACGACGTTCGTGCAGTTGGTCATTTTCTGGGGCTTCTTCCTGGCCTTGCTTCCTTTCGTCATCAAGGCCTTCGAACAGCGCTGGGAGGTGGGGCTGCCTTTGCCGCCGTTCGCGGTTGGTGCCGGAATCGTGCTCCTCGTGCCGGCCAGCGCCCTCGGCATCGCCTCGGCGGTGGCGATGTCGACGCGTGGGGAGGGCACGCCGCTGCCCTCGGCGACGGCCAACCGCCTGGTCATCGCCGGCCCGTACCGCTGGATCCGCAATCCGATGGCAGTCGCGGGAGTTGTCCAGGGAGCGGCTGTGGGACTGGTCCTGCAATCATGGCTGGTAGTCGCCTACGCAGTTGCCGGTTCGCTGTTCTGGAATTGCGCCATCAGGCCGCTCGAGGAAGCCGACCTCAGGGAACGGTTCGGGGTGGAATTCGAACGGTACCGGGACACGGTGCGCTGCTGGATTCCGCGGATGCCCGCGCCGGGAAGAAGTAATGCTTGCCCCGGACGGCAATGCAATCGCCCATCAAACCCGGTGCCCTGAAGATCTTGGTGACCTCAGGGCGCTCAACGCGCCACGGTCCCATGAAACGGCCGAGCCCTAGCCGGGCACGGAACTCCGTTGAGGTTATAGAACCGATCGCTTGATTGGAATGGCCGCAAGCGCAGGCAATCCGTCAGCGCCGCACCACCCCTTGCCGCAAGACATTGACGGGTGTATATATTTACATGTGTCTATGTCTCTTGAGCTGACCCCGGTCCAGGCGGTCGCCTGCTGCTCACCGCTGTCCCGCGAACCGCTCTCGGCGGATGCGGCCGAACAGGCCGCATCGATATTGAAGGCCCTGGGCGATCCGGTACGGCTCCGCTTGATCTCCCTGGTGGCCTCGCACGAGGGCGGCGAGGCATGCGTCTGCGACCTCAACGACGCGTTCGAGCTCTCGCAGCCGACCATCAGCCACCACCTGAAGCTCCTGCACGAGGTGGGCCTGCTGGACCGCGAGAAGCGCGGCGTCTGGGTCTACTACCGGGCCCGGACCGAGGTGCTGCAGAACCTGGCGTCCCTGATCGGGGGGCAGGCCGGGTGACCGGATTGCTGCGCCGCGCGGCCGCAGAGTTCATCGGCACCGCCTTCCTGGTGGCCGCCGTCGTCGGCTCCGGCGTGATGGCCGCGCGCTTGTCCCCGGACGACGTCGGGCTGCAGCTCTTGCAGAACAGCCTCGCCACGGGTGCCGCCCTCGTGGCGCTGATTGTGGCTTTGCAGCCGGTCTCCGCGTCCTTCAACCCGGTGGTCACGCTCGTGGAGCGCGCCCTGGGAATGGTGGACACCCGCACCACCGTGGCACTGATCGCGGCGCAGTTCGCCGGCGGCCTCGCCGGAACGGTGGTGGCGAACCTGATGTTCGACCTTCCCGCGGCGTCCCTTTCCACCCATGAGCGCACCGGCACCGGGCTGTGGCTGGGGGAGGTGGTGGCCACCATTGGGCTGCTGCTGGTCGTCTTCGGCACGGTCCGCTCCGGACGGGCAGACAGGGTGGCGTTCGCCGTCGGCGGCTACATCGCCGCCGGGTACTGGTTCACCAGTTCCACGAGCTTCGCCAACCCCGCCGTCACGGTCGCCCGGACCATCACCGACACTTTCTCCGGGATCGCACTTGCCTCGGCCCCTGGCTTCATCCTCGCCCAACTTGCCGGCGGCGCCGCGGGATTCTTCCTGGTCCGCTTCCTTTACCCCTCCCTTGCCACCTCCGCTGACCTCGCGGCCGATCGAAAGGTGCTCTCATGAGCGAGAAGCCCTCTGTCCTGTTCGTCTGTATCCACAATGCCGGCCGCTCCCAGATGGCCGCTGCGTTCCTCACCACCCTGTCGAAGGGGGCCATCGAGGTCCGCTCCGCCGGGTCCCAGCCTGCGGACACGGTCAATCCGGCCGCCGTCGAAGCCATGGCCGAGGTCGGGATCGATATGTCGGCCGAGATCCCCAAAGTCCTCACCACCGAGGCCGTGAAGGACTCCGACGTCGTCATCACCATGGGCTGCGGCGACGAGTGCCCGTACTTCCCCGGCAAGCGCTACGAGGACTGGGTGCTGGAAGACCCCGCGGGCAAGGGCGTCGAATCCGTGCGCCCCATCCGCGACGACATCAAGGCCCGCGTGGAGGCCCTGATCGAATCCCTCACCCCGGCCGCCCGGTAGCGGCGCAACGTCGGAAGGGGGTGACGCGCATGAACACCGGCTGCTGCGACGACAACTGCTGCGACGACGGACAGGACTGCTGCTGACTTCGGCCGCCTCCCTAACGGTTTCACCGCCCTGCCCTCCCCACCGGGCGGGCAGGGTACATCAAGGCCCCACGAAGGCCAACCCACAAGGACGCGAGGACACATGAACAACCCGGAATCCCTGCCAGTCGCGGTGATCGGTGCCGGCTCTATCGGGCTGGCTGCGGCCGCACACCTGCTTGAGCGCGGCTTGGAGCCGCTCGTCCTCGAGGCAGGCTCCGACGTCGGCGCCGCCATCCGGGAATGGGGCCATGTCCGCCTGTTCTCCACCTGGCGCTACAACGTCGACTCCGCCGCCGTGCGGCTGCTGGAAGCGAACGGCTGGGCTCCGCCCCGCCCAACGGCCCTGCCCTATGGCACCGAAATGGTCACGGAGTACCTTGAACCGCTGGCCGCAACGCCCCAGCTCCGGAACAGGATCCGCACCGATTCGCGCGTGGTCGCCGTGAGCCGTCAGGGCATGGACAAGGGCCGCAGCCTCGGCCGCGACCAGGCGCCGTTCCTCCTGCGCATTCAGCACCCCGACGGCGGCCTGACGGAAATCCTGGCCCGTGCCGTGATCGACGCGTCCGGCACCTGGGCCACCCCGGCGCCCCTGGGCGGCTCCGGCCTGCCGGTCCCGGGTGAAGCCGAAGCGAGAACCACCGGGCTGGTCACCGGCCCCTTGCCGGATGTGTCCGCGGACGGATTCGCCGGCCGCCGGATCCTGGTGATCGGATCCGGGCACTCAGCCGCGAACATGGTCCTGGACCTGGTCCGGCTCGCACGCAACAACCCGGGCACCGAGATCACCTGGGCCATCCGCTCCGGGACGCCGGCGCGGGCGTACGGCGGCGGCGACGCCGACCAACTGCCTGCACGCGGCCAGCTTGGCGCCAGGCTCCGCACCGCCGTCGAGACCGGCGCCGTCCGGCTGCTGACCGGGTTCCTGACCGACCGAATCGAAATCCGCGACGGCGCCGTGCGGGAAGGCGCGGCGGTGACGGTCACCGCCGCAGACGGCCGCAGCATCGAAGTCGACCGGATCATCGCCGCCACCGGATTCCGGCCTGACTTGGGCATCCTCTCGGAACTGCGGCTGGACCTCGATCCCGCCGTTGACGCCCCCAAGGCGCTTGGACCCTTGATCGACCCGGATTTCCACAGCTGCGGGACGGTTCCGGCGCACGGAGCGCGGATCCTGGCCCACCCGGAGAAGGACTTCTACCTGGCGGGCATGAAATCCTACGGCCGCGCCCCGACCTTCCTTCTGGCCACCGGTTACGAGCAGGTGCGGTCGATCGCTGCCGCGCTGGCCGGGGACCTGGCCGCCGCGGACATCGTCGAACTCGAACTGCCCGAAACCGGCGTCTGCTCCACCAGCGTGCCGGACGGCGCGGACACCGCGGACGATTCCTGCTGCGGAGCGGCCGGGCCGGTGCCTTTGTCCATCGGATTCGCCACCGGCGTGCAGCATGGTCGCGCCGGCGAAGCGGCAACGCCGCCTGAGCGCGGCCCATCAGTAGGACCAGCGTCCCCAGCAGGCGTCGGCAGCTTCAAGGAGCCGCCGACGACCGGTTCGCAGCCCCAGTAGCGGGTAGCTTGCGGGGCTCCCGAGCGGGCCGGAAATGTTGCCGTCTGGATAGTTGACGGTAATGAGGAGCGCAACCGAAGGCACCGAAAACAGCGCGAGCAGGGTAAGGATCAGCCCGTATTTCGCGCCCGGCTCACGGCCTTTCCGCGTCCGCAGCGTGAACCCAGCGAGGCGTGCGCCGAGCGTGGTTCCGCGCTTGGCCAGAGCCCAGCCGGTGAGCAGGGCTGCGAAGAGCAGGCCGAAGGCGATCGGGATCTGGTGCGCAGGCAGGACCACGAACGCCAACACCGCCGGAGCCCACACGGCGAGCGAATCGACAAGCAGGGCGAAGAGCAGCGACGGCCAGTCGACGATCTCGGGCTCGGGTGCGTCCATCACGCGATTCTTGCAGGCGCAGCGGACCCGCCGCCGTCGTTCCTTCCCGCGCCGCACGCCGGCAAAATCCCGGAAGTGCAAATTTCAACAGGGCAAATTCCCACACAGCAAATCCCGATAGAGTACGAAAACCGCAGCAGAGACAGGACACAGACGTGAGGCAAGGTTCTAAGCCGACCATCCGCGACGTGGCCGAGCGTGCCGGCGTTTCGCTCACCACGGTCTCCTACGTGCTGTCCGGACGTCTCGGCGGCACCACCCGGATCAGCGAACCCACCAAGCAGCGCGTGCAGGAAGCCGTGCGAGAACTCGGCTATGTGGCCAATCGTGCCGCCCGCGGGATGCGGCGCGGCAAGACCGAACTGGTGGCCGTGGCGATCGGCAACCTCGAATGGCCGTGGGACCGCGCGCTGGCCGCCGCAGCTGCGCGGGTCCTTCCCCAGCACGGCTACCAGCCCGTGGTGCTGCTGGGCGACGCCTGGCGGCAGTTCATGTTGTCCGGCGGGGCCGACGGCGTGATCCTCGGCTTCATTCCGGAATCCGTCACAGAGGACGAAACCATGCTGGAACTGGCCCGTCGCGGCGTTCCGCAGGTGGTCATTTCCGAGGTGATGCAGCCTGCCGGCTTCGACGTCCTGGCCCCCGAACCTGCGGACGGAATCGCCGCCGGCATGGATTTCCTCACCCGCAGCCACCGCCGCATCGCCTGCATCCGGCGCGCGGACGAAAGCAGCCGGGCCATCCCCTCCCGGTACAGCGGCTACGCTGCCGGGCTCGAGCGCGCCGGCCTGCCCGTGGATCCCGAACTCGTTCGCACCTCGCACCATCGCAAGGACCTCGCCTATCAGGCCGCTTTGGACCTGCTCCAGTTGCCGGACCGACCCACGGCCATCTTCGCCAACGACGACATGGAGGCACTCCAGGCCCTCCGCGCCGCCTTCCGCCTGGGCCTGCGCGTGCCCGAGGACGTGCAGATCGTGGGCGTGGGCAACTCCACCGAAGGCCAGGAATCCGACCCGACGCTCACCACGGTGGGGCCGGAACCCATTTTCGACCGCGTGGTGAACATGCTTGTGGAGCGCCTCGAATCAGGCGCTGTTGGCGACGGCGTCCGCGTCCCGGCGCCCTGGACCCTGCACCTGCGCGGGAGCACCGTTCAGGAGTAGCAGTCCAGCCGACCTCCATTGTCATGTCCGAGGCGCCCCCGTGCAGGTCCCTAGAATGGGATGAGCCAGGCCCCCAGATCCGGAAAGGAGCACCGATGATGACGCGTGCCTCTTTCCGGCTGCTCCGGACCGGGACCATCGCCGCCGTCATCCTTGGATTGGCTGCCGGCGGCCACCTTGCCGGCGGGGGAGTTCTTCCCGAACCGGCCATCCTCCTTGGGCTGTGCGCCTTGACGGTGCTGCCGGTCTCCGTAGCCACCAAGTTCCGTTTGTCCTTCCCCGTCCTGGCCGGGCTCCTTGGCGCAGGACAGGCCGGGCTGCACTGGGCCTTTCACGCCCTCTCCACCGCGGCGCCCCTGGCGGGTCCGGCTCCTTCAGGCCACGTCTGGCATGGCCAAAGCCCTATGCCCTCAATGACCGGGCATTTCATGACCCCTGCCGGAACCCAGGCCGCCGCCGACGACTGGCAGATGTTCGCCGCCCACGCCGTCGCCACCGTGGCCACCGCCGCGGTGCTCGCCCGCGGTGAGCAGGCCTTGTGGGCCTTGGCCGCCTGGCTGCGGCCACTCGTGGAAGTGCCCGCGCCCTGGACGATCGTCCCGGCCCGTGTGCCGAGGCCGTGCACGGCCCCGATCGTCCTGACCTGGGACAAGCTGGTCCGGCGCATCCCCGCGCGGCGCGGGCCGCCGTCGGCGATTCACGCCGCCTGAAACTCCCGGCACTCATTCACGGGAGGAGACCAGGCGGCCACTGCTGTGCCGAAACGCCCGGCGGGCACCGTCCCGGCCGGGTCCTGATCTTCTTTCCCTGAAAGGCATTCCTGCCATGAACTCTGTCCTTCGCCGTACCCTCAAGACCACGTCCGCTGCCGCGATGGCCGCGGGCCTGCTCGCTGCCGGCGCCGCCGCGGCATCCGCCCACGTCCACGTCGATCCCGACGACACGGCAGCAGGCGGCTACACCCACCTGACCTTCAACGTCCCCAACGAATCGGACACCGCCAAGACCAGCAAGCTCGAGGTGTCCCTCCCGGCCGACATCCCGTTCAATTCCGTATCCGTGAAGCCGGTGGAGGGCTGGACCGCCCGGATCATCACCGGGGCGCTGCCCAAGCCCGTCACGGTCGACGGCGCCACGGTCACCAAGGCCCCGCGCTCCATCGTGTGGACGGCCGACGCCGCGCACCAGATCGGACCACACGAATACCAGTCGTTCTCCATCTCCGTGGGCGTGCTGCCCGACGCCGGTACCACTGTGACGCTGCCGGCCACCCAGAGCTACACGGACGGCAAGATCGTGAAATGGGACCAGGAAGCGGTTGAGGGCCAGGAAGAGCCGGCACACCCGGCGCCCTCCTTCGTGACGACGGCGGAGGACGCCGAGGCTGCCGGCCACCACGCGGAGGCGACCCCGGCGGGATCTGCGGCACCGGCCGCTGCGTCTGCCTCCACTGACGGAAGTTCGACGGCGGGCTGGGTCGGCCTGGGTGCCGGGCTGATCGGTCTCGGGGCGGGCGCCACCGCCCTCGCGCGAACTCGCCCCCGCAAGGGCTGAGCCGGCGGGCCGGGCCCCAAGGCCCGCCCCGTCTGGGCCGGTGTCCTGGCCGCGATCACGGTGATGGTCGCCGTCGGGCTCGTCCTGCCTCTGCTGGGCTGGAGCCTGCTGGCGTTCGTCCTCCTGGACACCGCCGTCGGGTGGCTCCGCGGGTGGCAGCCCGCCTAGCTTGCGACCGTTTCCTTTGCCGCCTGGGAGGCCTTCATCCACTCACTCAGCCACGGCGCCCGGACGCTCGACGTGATCCGGCAGTCGGCCACGAAGGTTCCCCTGGCGCCGTCGTCGATCCAGTCCTGGAGCGCCGCGAGGTCCGCCAGCGAGCGGACAATCGCGGATTCCGCGCCGAGCGCGCGGGCGATGCCGCTGAAGTCCACTTCGGGGATCAGCATGGGCTTTTCGGTGAGGCCCTTGGAGCCGTACTGGTGGATCTCGGCCCCGTAGGCGGCGTCGTTGTAGATCACGACGACGGCGCTGTCCGCCGCGCCCACGAGTGATTCAAGGTCGGACAGGCCCATGAGGAAGCCGCCGTCGCCGGAGGCCAGCACGAGCGTGCGGTCCTCCTCCACCGCGCGGGCGGCGCCGACGGCGCTGGCGAGGCCGAGCCCGATGGTCTGGTACGCGGTCCCCACCATCACCAGGTCCTGGGGGCGGGGGATGCGCCAGTACATGGGTGCCCAGCCGAGGAAGTGCCCGCCGTCCTGGACCACCGTGCGGCGTTCCGGGAGGATCGCGTCCAAGGCCGCTGCCAGGGCGCGCGGGTCAAGGCGGCCGTCGGCGGTGTCCGCCGAGCCGGCGTCATGCCCGGGCCCTTCGGCCAGGCGCTTCCTGGCCTCGGCCCGCCAGGCTTCGGTTCCAGCCGCACCGTCCAGCAGCCGGAGGAGCCGGCCCGCGGCGGCCTTCGCGTCGGCGCCGACGAACAGGTCCACCCGGGGGTGGGTCGCTTCCAGTGCGGTGTCGATCTGGATGACCGTGCTGTCCGGGCCGATCAGGTGTCCGAAGCGCATGGTGAAGGGGCTCAGGCTCGCCCCGGCCACCAGCACCACGTCCGCCTCGCCCATGAGGCCGGCCGCGGTGTCCGTGCCGAAGCCGCCCGCGACGCCGAGGTAGCCCTCGCCCTGGAGCAGGTTGAGCGCCAGTGCCGTTCCGGCTGTCAGGGCGCCGAGGCGGTCGGCGAGTTCCCGGAGTTCGGGGCCGGCGCCGGCGAGGTGCGCGCCGCGCCCGGCGAGGACCAGCGGCCGCTTCGCCCCGGCGAGCAGCCGGGCGATCCGCTCGAGGCCGCCGTCGACGTCGTCCCTCAGCGCCGCAGCCGGCAGAACCGGCAGTTCCTCGTCCGCTGCCTCCAGCGCCGCGAGGTCGTACGGAATGGCGATTACGACGGCGGTCCGCCTGGCCAGCGCGTACTCCACCGCTTCCTGCGTGATGGAGCCCGCGGCGTCGCGGGTGACGGTGAAGGTGGCCGCACCCAAGCCGGCGGCGATGGCCTGCTGGTCCACGTCCCAGGCCCGGGCGCCGCTGCTCGGCGCGTCCCCTGTGACGAGCACCACCGGGATCTGCGCCTGGACCGCCTCCGCGAGGGCCGTCAGGGCGTTGGTGTAGCCGGGACCATAGGTGGTGGTGCCGGCCGCGAGCCGCCCGGAGGCACGGTAGTAGGCATCGGCCGCGGCGATGGCCGCACCTTCATGGCGCACTGCGGTGAAGCGGAGGCCCTGCTTCTCCGCGGCGTCCAGGAAGTAGACGTTTCCGTTGCCCATGACGCCGAAAACGTCGCTGAGGTAGCTGCTGAGAACCTCGGCCACGCGGCCGGAGACGGTCAATGAAGTCATGGCAGAGATCATCGGAGCCTGCCGTCAGATAGGCAAGAGACTCAGATTCTGCTGGGACTTTTGTCAGTCTGCCACCTGAATTCTGAAAATATGCCCAGTTGTGTCATGGGTCACGCGGTCCTATCCCGCGGAGCGGGATTCCTGCTGTGCCAGCCGGTTCAGGAGGCCGTCGAAGCGGGGCGGCATGAACTCCAGGACGGAGATGGCCGTGCTGGTCCGCTGGATTCCCTCGATTTCCAGGATCTGGTTGGTGATGCGGTAGAGGTCGGCGGTGTCCTGCGCCACCACCTTGGCCATGAGGTCGGCGTCCCCGGTGGTGGCGTGCACCTCGATGACCTCCGGGATCGCCTCGAGCCCGTTCTCCACCGAGCCCGCCCGGGTCTGGCTGATGGCCAGGGAGAGGAACGCGATCAGGCCGTAGCCCAGCGCGGCAGGGTCCAGCCTGCGGCTGAAGGAACTGAGGGCGCCGCTGCGTTCGAGGCGCGCAAGGCGGGCGTGCACCGTGTTCCGTGCGACGCCGAGGGTCCGGGAGAGTGCCAGGGCGCTGGATTCCGGGTCCCGGTCGAGGGCGAGGATGATTCGGGCGTCCAGGGAATCGAGGTTGCGGGGAGTCGGGATGGTCATATTTTCACCACAGACGATAGAAGTTGAGCAGAAATCCCAATGTCGTCAGCGTATCTTGCAATGTGCTCCGGGTCACTTCCATGATCGAGCCTCATGACCAGTGATCAGATGCTGACGGCGCCCCACGCCGCACGACCCGTCCTGCGTGGAGCGGTCTCCGGACTGCCGTCCTATGTTCCCGGCCGGCGCAGCGCCGCCGCGGACATCGCAGCCCTCGCCAGCAACGAGAGCCACTACGAACCGCTGCCCGCGGCCGCCGCTGCGGTGGCCGAAGCGGCCGGCAGGATGAACCGCTACCCGGACATGGCCGCCGTCGAACTCCGCGAACGCATCGCACGCCACCTCGGCGTCACCGCCGATGAAATCGCCGTGGGACCCGGCAGCGTCGGCGTCCTCCAGCAGATCATCACGGGACTGTGCGACGCCGGGGACGAGGTGGTCTTCGCGTGGCGCTCCTTCGAGGCCTACCCGATCCTGGTGGAGCTGGCGGGGGCCCGGGCGGTCCGCGTTCCGCTGGACGACGCCGAGGGCCATGACCTCGACGCCATGGCCGCGGCCGTGACCAGCCGCACCAAGGTGGTGCTGCTCTGCACGCCCAACAACCCGACGGGCGTCCCGATCGCGCACGAACGCATCGAGGCTTTCCTGCGCTCCGTCCGTTCCGACGTCCTCGTGGTGATCGACGAGGCGTACGTGGAATACGCCGAAGCCGGCAGCGGCCCGGACTCCCTCGCGCTGTACCGCGACTACCCGAACGTCTGCATCCTGCGCACTTTCTCGAAGGCCTACGGGCTTGCGGGGCTCCGGGTCGGCTACGCCGTCGCCGCTCCGGAGATCGCCGAGGGGCTGCGCCGCACGGCCATCCCGTTCGGGGTGACCGCCCTGGCCCAGAAGGCTGCCATCGCGTCCCTGGATGCGGCGGGGGAGATGCAGGCGAGGGTGGCCGCCCTCGGGAAGGAGCGTGCCCGGATGGCCGCACGGTTGGAGGCCCAAGGCTGGACCCTGCAGCCGAGCCAGGGCAACTTCCTGTGGGTCCGTGCCGGGGACGCGCTCCGCGAGCGGCTCGTGGCGGCCTTCGACCAGGCGGCCATCATGGTCCGCGCCTACCAGGGCGACGGCGTGCGGATCACCGTGGCCGACCCCGCCTCCAACGACCGCGTGCTCCAGGTCCTGGAAGCCCACGCGCCCGAAGCCCGCTGACCCGGCACTTACTGAACCCGGCACTTACTGAACCCGACACTTACTGAACCCGACCCCACTACCCGTTCGACCCCCAACAATCCGTTCCACAACCCAGAGGATTTCCCATGGAACAACGGACAATGACGTCTGCCCGCACCTCATCCGGTGCCGCACTTGGCGCCGCCCTCAAACCGCGCCAGCTCACGATGATGGGACTCGGCAGCGCCATCGGCGCGGGCCTCTTCATCGGCTCGGGCGCCGGGATTCAGGCCGCCGGCCCCGCAGTGCTGATCTCCTACCTGGTCGCAGGAACCCTCATCATCCTGGTGATGTGGGCCCTCGGCGAGATGGCCGCGGCCAACCCGGACAGCGGCGCCTTCTCCGTCTACACCGCCCGGGCCTTCGGACCGACCGCCGGCGCCACCGTGGGCTGGCTCTGGTGGGTGCAGCTGGTGGTGGTGATCGCGGCTGAGGCCCTCGGCGCCGCCGCCCTGCTGGCCAGCGTCTTCCCCGCGCTGCCCGTGTGGCTCATGGCCTTCGTGTTCATCGCCGTGCTCACGGCCGTGAACCTCACCCGGGTGAAGAACTTCGGCGAATTCGAGTTCTGGTTTGCGCTGCTCAAAGTGGCCGCCATCGTCGGCTTCCTGCTGGTTGGTGCCGCCTTGCTCTTCGGCTGGATCCCCGGCGTACAGTCCCCGGGCCTATCCAACTTCACCGGTGCCGGCTTCGCCCCGAGCGGTTTCGCCGGGATCGCCTCGGCGCTCTTCGTGGTGGCGTTCGCCTTCGGCGGCACCGAGATCGTGTCCGTGGCCGCCGCCGAAACCGAGGACCCGGCCCGCAGCGTGGGCAAGGCCGTCCGCACGGTCCTGTGGCGCATCCTGGTCTTCTACATCGGCGCGATCTTCGTCATCGCGGCCGTGGTTCCGGTGGGCTCGGCGGGCCTGAAGAGCCCGTTCGCCGCCGTCCTGGACGCCGCCGGCATGCCCGGCGCCGCCACCGCCATCACCTTGGTCGCCGTCGCCGCCCTGCTTTCCGCGCTGAACGCCAACCTCTACGGCGCCTCCCGGATGGCGTTCTCGCTGGCCGAACGTGGTGAGGCGCCGCGCGCCCTCGCCTTCGTGTCGAAGGGCCAGGTTCCCGTTGTCGCGGTGCTCGCCAGCGTTGCCTTCGGCGTCGTCACGGCCGTCCTTGAGGTGGCCTTCCCGGACAAGGTGCTTCCGGTGCTGCTCAACATCGTGGGCTCGACGTCCCTGCTCGTGTGGACCTCCGCCCTGCTCGCCCAACTTGCCCTGCGCCTCCGCGCGGACCGCGAAGGGACCGTCCTTCCGCTGCGGATGGCGGGCTTCCCCTGGCTCACCGGGATCGGGCTGCTCATCCTCGCGGCCATCTTCACTGTCGGTTTCATCGGCGAGGATTCCCGCCCCCAGCTGCTGAGCACCTTCGCTCTGGTGGCGCTCCTGGCCCTGGCGAACTGGCTGCACCACCGCTCGGCGAAGGCCGGGTCCGGCAAGGGGCCTGACGGCGTCGGCTCATCTGAGCAAGCGAAGGATTCAGTGCTGGTCGACTGACTCGTCCGGCTCCCGCGCTCGCGGGTCCCGTGCCCGGCTCGCGGGTTGCAATCCGCGAGCCGGGCAGGGACCCGCGAGTTCGTCAGTCTCAGTGGCCGAACATCTCCAGGCAGCCGCCGTCGAGGATGGATCCGCGCGACGAGACCTCCACTTTGCCGTCGGTGCCCACAAGACCGACAAGGCAGCCGCCTGCAACGGGGACACCGAAGCGGATTCCGCTGCCGGTGTCGTCGGTTTGGGCGTCTTGGCCGTTGACGCCGATGGCGTCCAGTGCGCGTTTGATGTCGGCGTTGTCCGCGGGATCCGGAAGCGCCTCGAGGGCCGTGCGGACCGTCGGGATACGACGGTTGAGCTCGGCCTTGGTTTCGGCACTCAGCGGCCGCTGTTCGCGGTACCGTTCGTTCTCCGCCATGGCGGCCTCGGGGTCATAGCCCGCGCAATTCGACGGCTGCGGATGCTCCGCCACATAGGGGCAGGCCGCCGTCGGGCCCGGGCTGGAAGTGGCTGCCTGGCCCGGGGGAGGCGCTGCCCCGCAGCCGGCCAGCAGCATCGCAGCCGCCACCACGATGACGCTCAGTACACCCTGGTTCCCCATGCCCGAAGCCTACGGGACTCCGGCGGCCTGCGACGCAACGATCGTTGACGGCAGGAGACCCTTGGGGCCAGTGTCGCCCAGGCCGATTTCGCTGAGCTGCCAACCGTTTTCGGTGGCCACAAAGCGCGCGGTCTGGTCCAGGGAGTACATCTCGGGCACGTCGCTCGGGCCTGCCTTGGAAGCTATCCGGAGTTCGGTGAGCTCGTTGAAGGTTGCGACCGCGTAGCTCCGGTCGAGGGGCATGACGATGCTGCGGACATCCACGGTGGACGACGTACCGACGTACCAAAATCCGGTGTGCTTGAGCCGCTTGGCGCGGGAGGCCAACTCCGCGGCGTCCCGCGTCCGGGCGTGCTGGAAGCCGGCCGTCGAGTCGCCGTCGGCCAGGCGTTTCGACGCCGGCGGCGCGTCAAGGATGCCCGAATTCCTGTCTTCAACGGCTGCCAGGATCAGGGCAGTCATCCTGTCCTTCTCGGGCGAAGGCGGCTTGACGATAGTCACCGAGACAGTTGTTTGCGCATCGGTGGGTGGCGCAGGCTGCACGCTGGCATCAGGCTGCAGCGCCCCGTACGCAACGAATCCGCCCACAACAACAAGCATCATGGCCGAGAACGCCAGGATTCCCTTGCTCCGAATGTCCACGTTCCCCCCAGTGCAATGGACTGAGGCATAGTCTGTGTCCCAATGCCGGGCCCGGTCAATGGTGCCTCCACCGCCCCGGACTGGCAGCAAACGCCTCTTAGCCCTTCAGCGGCTTCCGGGCCAGCCACGCCGCCACGAGCGCGCCCGAGATGTTGTGCCACACCGAGAACACGGCCGAGGGCAGCGCCGCGAGCGGGCTGAAATGCGCGGTCGCCAGGGTTGCGGCGAGGCCCGAGTTCTGCATGCCCACCTCGAACGCGAGGGCGCGGCGCGCCTTGCTGTCCAGGCGGCCCACCTTGCCGGCCAGGTAGCCCAGGCCCAGGCCGAAGCCGTTGTGCAGCACCACGGCCAGGAACACGATGCCGCCGGCGGCTGCGATCTTGCCGGCACTGCCCGCCACCACCACGGCCACGATGACGGAAATCACGACGGCGGACGCCCACGGCAGTGCGGGCAGCACCTTCGCGACGAGGTTCTTGAGGAACAGTCGCGCCAGCAGGCCCGCGACCACGGGCAGCAGCACGGTCTTGACGATGTCGAGGACCATGGCGCCGGCGTCGATGTGCAGGAAGGAACCGGCCAGCAGCAGGGTGAGGGCGGGCGTCACCAGCGGGGCAATCACCGTGGACACGGACGCGACGGCCACGGACAGCGCCACGTCCCCCTTGGCGAGGAAGGCCATCACGTTCGAGGCGGTACCGGAAGGGGCGCAGCCCACCAGGATCAGGCCGACGGCGAGCTCCGGCGGCAGCTGCAGCGCGACGGCGATCAGCCATCCCGCGCCCGGCATGATCACGTAGTGCGCCACAATGCCCAGTGCCACGGCCCAGGGCCGGCGGGCCACCGAGGCGAAGTCCGGCGGCGTCAGGGTCAGTCCCATGCAGAACATGATGATGCCCAGCAGGTACGGCACGGACGGGGAGAGTGGCTTGAAAACGCCCGGGGCCAAGAAGCCCGCCGCGCCCGCAACCACCACGAGCAGCGGGAAGATGGTGACGGCCACCCGGGCAATCTTCGCCTCTGCGGCGAGGGCCGGGTTCCGGACAGCTGAATCGGACGCGGTGTTTGTTGCCTCAAGCATCTTTCCATCGTGGCAGCCGTGGCCAGGGGCCCGCGAATCCGTGACCCGCCGTCGGGCATATATGTCAGACAAATCGGCTGCGCGGGGCGGTTCGCCCCGCGCAGCCGGATCCAGCGCGCCGGGTACTCAGGGGCGCGTGAGGAAGGACTCCACCTTCGCCGGATCGCGCTCGACGACCTCGCCGAGGATGCCGTCCACCTTCTCCAGCAGCACAGGATCCAGCGCGACGCCGGCTGCCGTCACGTTGTCCTTGAGCTGTTCGGGCCGGGACGCGCCGACGATCGCCGCGGAGACGTTCTTGTTCTGCAGGACCCAGGCGACGGCGAACGCGGCCATCGACAGCCCGGCTTCCTCCGCCAGCGGCTTGAGTTCCTGGACGCGCTCAAGCACGGCCTGCTGCATGTAGCGGTGCTCGGTCTTGGTGCGGCCGTCGTCCGTCGCGAAGCGGGACTCGGCGGGGGCACCCTCACCCGGCGCGTACTTGCCGGTCAGCACGCCCTGCGCGATGGGCGACCACACGATCTGGCCGAGTCCGAGTTCCTCGCTCAGCGGCACCACCTCGGGCTCGATCACGCGCCACAGCATGTTGTACTGCGGCTGGTTGGAGACGAGCTGGATCCCGAGCTCCTTCGCGAGGGCTGCGCCGCGGCGGATCTCGTCCGGGGTCCATTCGGAGACGCCGATGTAGATCGCCTTGCCGGCCCGGACGATGTCGGCGAACGCCTGCATCGTTTCCTCGAGCGGGGTTTCGTAGTCGTAGCGGTGGGCTTGGTAGAGGTCCACGTAGTCCGTGCGCAGGCGGCCCAGGGAGCCGTTGATCGACTCCATGATGTGCTTGCGGGACAGGCCGCGGTCGTTCTTGCCTTCGCCGGTGGGGAAGTAGACCTTGGTGAAGATTTCGACGCTTTCGCGCCGCACACCGTCGAGCGCTTCGCCCAGGGCGGTTTCCGCGCGGGTGCCGGCATAGGCGTCGGCCGTGTCGAACGTGGTGATGCCGAGGTCCAGGGCGGTGCGGACGCAGGAGGTGGCGGCGTCCTGGCCGATCTGTTCGCCGTGCGTGGTCCAGTTGCCGTACGCGATTTCGCTCACGTACATGCCCGAGTTTCCGAGTTTGCGGTATTCCATGGGGTTCCTGTTCGCTGGGATGGTGCGGGTGAAGGACTGCTTAGGGGGCCGCGGCGCGGAGGCGGCGGGGCGGGGCCGTGGAGCCCCGTACAACGAGGCTCGGTTCGAGGCGTTCGACGGCGGCCGGCGCGCCGTCGAGCACGGCGATGAGCGCTTCCGCAGCCAGGCGGCCCTGTTCGGCCACGCCGTGGTCGATGGTGGTCAGGCCGACGGAGCCGGCGAGTTCGTGGTTGTCGTAGCCGACCACCGAGAAATCCCCGGGCACCTGCAGCCCGGCGCCGCGGAGGGTGGCGAGTGCCCCGAAGGCGAGCTCGTCGGAGGCCGCGACCACCGCCGTCGGGGGTTCCGCCGCGCTCAGGGCCTTCGCCATCGCCGCGGCCCCGGCGTCCACGGTGTTCCCGACGCCGAACTCGAGGCCGGGATCGGCCGCGAGTCCCGCTTCGGCCAGGGCCTCGCGGTAGCCGAGGAGGCGTTCCGCGGGAGGCACTCCGCCCAGGGTCGAGCCGGGCGCCTCCTGGATGCCGAGGAACGCGATCCGTTCGTGGCCGAGGTTGATCAGGTGCCGGGTGGCCGCCCGGCCTCCTGCCCTGTCCTCCACGCACACCGACGACGCGCCTGGGCGCTCCGATCCGACCAGTGCCACCGACTGGCCCTGGTTTTCGAGGGCAGTGAGTTCCTCGGTCGTGAGCTGGAGCGCCAGCACCAGGGCCCCGTCGGAACGCCCCTGCAGGCGCGGCGCCGCGAAGAACGCGTCGCGCAGCTCCGGCGTGGACAGCTCGGTGAGCAGCACGTCGTACCCGGCCCGGCTCAACACCCGGCCGGCGGACGCGATCACCTCCGCGAAGAACCATTTCGAGAGAAGCGGCACGACGACGGCGACCGTACGGGTACGCCCCGTCGCCAGCCGCGACGCACTCAGCGAGGCGACGTAGCCGAGCTCGTCGGCGGCGTCCTGCACGCGCTTGCGGGTCGATTCGGCGATGCCTGGAACCCCGCGGAGGGCCCTGGAAACCGTAGAAACCGAGACTCCTGCGCGTTCGGCGACGCTCTGGACGGAAGAAGACATGGTTCGAGCCTAGGGTAGTGCGCATTGACTTTGCAAGCGCTTGCGACAGATTTTCCCGCCCTCCGCGCTGTTTTTCCAGGCCCGAAATTCGGGCCTTCCCACCTCTTCATGTGTCATGTACCATTGCACATATGATGTGACATCGAACACAACGAACGATGTTCCCACCAGTTCCCCACATGGAAGTTGGCTATGACCCTTTCAGAAATCGCGAACGGCAAGCTCGCGCCCCGTACCGGCATCAGGCTGGACAACATCTCCAAGCGTTACGGCGACCACCTGGTGATCGACGATGTGTCGCTCAATGTCGAGCCGGGCACTGTGACGGCGTTGATCGGGCCCTCCGGCGCGGGCAAAAGCACGTTCCTGCGCTGCATCAACCTGCTGGAACGCCCGGACTCCGGCACCATCCAGGTGGACCACCACACGATCGAACCCGGCAAGGTAATCAACGCCAAGGACCTCGCGGCACTGCGCCGCACGGTCGGGATGGTGTTCCAGTCCTTCAACCTTTTCCCGCACATGTCGGCCCTGAAGAACATCAGCTTCCCGCAGCAGAAGGTGCTCGGCCGCAGCAAGGAGGAGGCCGACGAGCGCGCCCTGCAGCTGCTGGAGCGCGTCGGCCTCAAAGACAAGGCAAACCAGCACCCCGGCCGGTGCTCGGGCGGGCAGCAGCAGCGCATCGCGATCGCCCGTGCGCTGGCGCTGGACCCCTCGATCATGCTGTTCGACGAGCCGACGTCGGCCCTGGATCCCGAGGTGGGGCTCGAGGTCCTGGCCGTCATGCGCGAGCTGGCCGAGGACGGGATGACGATGATCGTGGTGACCCACGAAATGCAGTTCGCCCGCGACGTCTCCGACACCCTCGTGGTGATGGCCGACTGCCGGATCATCGAGCAGGGCGACCCCAAGGCGATCATGAGCGACCCGCAGGAGGCCCGGACCCGGCGCTTCCTGCGCGCCGTGCTGGAGCGCTGAGATGGACGCCCTTTCCGCAGTCCTGCAGGGGCTGCCGATGACCCTGGTGCTCACCCTCTCCGCGTTCGCGATCGGCATCGTCGGTGCGGTTCCGCTGGCCGTCGGATTGTCCTCGCCGAACGCGGTGCTGCGCCTGGTGTGCCGTCTCTTCGTGGACCTGGTCCGTGGCGTGCCGATCATCGTGTGGCTGTTCCTGCTCAAGTTCGGCATCCAGATCGGAACCTTCAAGTTCAACCCGGTGGGTGCGGCGATCGTAGGCCTGGGCGTCGTGTCCATCGCCTACCTCGCGGAGATCTACCGCGGCGGACTCGAATCGGTGCCGCGCGGGCAGCTCGAGGCCTCCAGCGCCCTGGGCCTGGCCAACCGCACCACCTTCTTCGGCGTCCTGGTTCCGCAGGCCTTCCGCATCGTCTCCCCGTCCATCGCCACCTACCTGACCGGCCTGCTGAAGGACTCCTCGATCGCCTCGACCATCATCGTGTCCGAAATGGTGTTCCAGTCCCAGTCCTTCGCCCGGCAGCACCCCACCGTGGAAGGCATCCTGCCTTACGTGCTGGTCGGCATCCTGTACATCGTGCTGAGCCTGCCCGTGGCGTACTTGTCCCGCAGCCTTGACGCCCGCATGAGGAAGGCGGTCTACGCATGAACTGGCTGGTCGAATGGGCAGGCTACCTGCCCCAGCTGATGTCCGGGCTCGGCGTGAGCCTCATGATCGCCGGCATCTCCATCGTGGTCGGCTACCCGCTGGGCCTGGTCCTCAGCGTGATGGTGAGCGCGAAGAACCTGGCCCTGCGCACCCTGGCCCTGGCCGTCGTCGAAATCGGCCGCGGCGCGCCCGCCCTGGTGATCCTCTACCTCTTCTACTACGGCCTGCCCAAGTTCGGCATCGCCTTCGAAAGCATCACCGCGGCCTGCCTGGCGCTGATCTGGAACTCCGCGGCCTACTCCTCCGAAATCATGCGGGCAGGGCTGCAGTCCGTGGCCCGCGGCCAGCACGAAGCGTCCTCCGCGCTCGGCCTGTCCTGGCGCCACACCTTCTTCCGGGTGATCATGCCCCAGGGCATGCGCTCGGCCATCCCGGGCTTGATGGGCGTGGCCATCCAGATGTTCCAGGGCACCTCCCTGGCCTACGCCATCGCCGTCCCGGAACTCATGAAATCCGCGTACAACATCGGCTCCCAGGACTTCAACTACCTGCAGATCTTCGCCCTCGCCGGCATCTGCTACGCCGCCATCTCCATGCCTGCTACGTGGATCACCGTGTACTTCGAAAAGCGCATGGCCCGGCACGCCTGACCCCAACGCCTGACCCCCAACGACGCAAGCTTCATCCCCCACCACTCACAGGAGGAAAAGAATGACCATGAATACCAAGCTCAAGACCACCGGTGCGCTGGCCGCCGTCGTCCTCGCCGCCGGACTGGGCCTGACCGCCTGCGGCGGCTCTTCGACCGCAAGCAGCTCGGACTGCACCCCCAAGCACCAGGGCATCACGACCGTTGCGCAGGGCAAGCTGACCATCGGCGTCATCGACATCCCGCCGTTCAGCAGCTACAACAGCGGCAAACCCACCGGAATCGACATCGCCATCGCCAACAAGATCGCCAAGGACGAATGCCTCGAGCCGGTGTACCAGCAGGCCACCTACGCCGACGCCGTGCAGTCCATCTCCGGCGGCAACATCGACCTCGCCCTGGGCACCATCGACGCCACCGAGAAGCGCCTGAAGGCCGTGGACTTCTCCGCCTCCACCTACCTGGACGGCATGGGCATCGCCTCCAAGACCGGCGCCACCACTGTGACCGACCTGGAGAAGATGAAGAAGGTGGGCACCATCGACGGCTACCTCTGGGTGGAAGACCTTCGCAAGATCCTCGGCGACAAGCTGGTCACCTACCCGTCCAGCGTCGAGCTGAAGGCGGACTTCGACGCCGGACGCCTGGATGCCGACGTCGACGCCTACGGCGTGCAGGTGCTCCAGTTCAAGGACGCCGCCGGCGTCACGGTCGCCTTGTCGAACGAAAAGCCGGACCCGCGCGTCGGCGCGATCACCCAGGCTCCGGAGGCCGCCTTCCCGATGACCAAGGGCAACACCAGCCTGAAGGAAGCCCTCGACGCCGGCATCCAGTCCCAGCGGGCCGACGGCACCATCGCCAAGCTCCTCAAGGACGCCGGCCTCTCCGAAGGCCTCGGGAAGGTCGCCGAGAAGCAGTACGTGGTGCCCGCGAGCTAGATCCCTGCCGCCGCCCTAACCTCGCTGGCGCTCGGCCAGGGCGCCCGGGCGGCGTGGGCCCTACAAAAATCCCGGGTGCCGGGCTTCGGTCCGGCACCCATTTTGTATACCACCTGTGCAATGTCACATGGTAAGTTAGCTGTGAGGAACTTCACGGCAGCACGACAACGGCGCCGAGTGTGCCCCAAGAAAGGACCCGATCATGACTGAGACCCGCAAGCCTTGGCACGGAGTACACGTTGCCACGGCCCTTCCGTTCAAGGAAGACTTCAGCGTCGACTTCGACGCCTACGCAGAGCACGTCCGCTTCCTTGCCAACGCCGGCTGCGACGGCGTCGCCCCCAACGGCTCCCTCGGCGAGTACCAGACACTCAGCGAAGAGGAGCGCGGACGCGTCATTTCGACGGCGGTCCAGGCTGCTCCCGAGGGCTTCACCGTGATGGCCGGCGTGGGCGCCTACGGCGGACTCCAGTCCGTGCGGTGGGCCGAGCAGGCCGCCGAAGCCGGCGCCGCCTCGCTGATGCTGCTGCCGCCGAACTCCTACCGCGCCAACGACGACGAAGTGGTGGACCACTACCGCCGCGTTGCCGCCGTCGGACTGCCGATCGTGGCCTACAACAACCCGATCGACACCAAGGTGGACCTCACCCCGCAGCTGATCGCCCGGCTGCACGGCGAAGGCCTGATCGTGGGCGTGAAGGAATTCACCGGCGACGTTCGCCGCGCCTACGAGATCAAGGAACTCGCCCCCGGGGTGGACCTGCTCATCGGCACGGACGACACCGTCGTCGAAATGGGCCTGGCAGGTGCCGTCGGCTGGGTGGCCGGCTACCCGAACGCTATCCCGGAGTCCACACTGGAGCTGTACCGCCTCTCCACCTCCGGCGACGTTGCCGACCTCGCCCGCGCCCGCGAAATCTACACGGACCTGCACTCCCTGCTCCGCTGGGACAGCAAGACCGAGTTCGTCCAGTCCATCAAGCTGTCCATGGACATCGTGGGTCTCCGAGGAGGAGCCTGCCGCCCCCCGCGAGGCCCCCTGACCCCCGAAGCCCACGCAGCAGTAACCAGGGACACCGAAGCAGCCCTCGCCAAGGGCTACAAATAACCACCAACAAAACTGACTGGCAGTTAAGGCCGTTCTGACGCCTGAAAACGGCCTTAACTGCGAGCTAGTTGGGTAAGAAGGAGAGCACATGAGAACCAGCCGCATCTTCCACGCCGTCGACTCCCACACCGAGGGCATGCCGACGCGCGTGATCACGGGCGGCATCGGGACGATCCCCGGCGCCACCATGGCGGAGCGCCGCCTGTGGTTCATGGAGCACAGCGACTGGATCCGCACCCTCCTGATGACCGAGCCGCGCGGCCACGCGTCCATGAGCGGGGCCATCCTGCAGCCGCCCACCCGGCCGGATGCGGACTACGGCGTGCTGTACATCGAGGTCTCGGGCCTGCTGCCGATGTGCGGGCACGGCACCATCGGCGTGGCCACGGTGCTGGTGGAAACCGGAATGGTGGACGTCGTGGAGCCGGTCACCACCGTGCGGCTGGACACCCCGGCCGGCCTGGTGATCGCCGAGGTGGCGGTCAAGGACGGTCACGCCGAATCCGTGACCATCCGCAACGTCCCCTCTTTCGTGGACCGCCTTGACGCCGAAGTGGACGTTCCGGGCTACGGCACCGTGAACTACGACCTCGCCTTCGGCGGCAACTTCTACGCCGTGGTGGAACTGGACAGCCTTGGCCTGCCGTTCGAGCGGGGGCGCAAGGACGATCTGCTCAAGGCCGGCCTGGCCATCATGGACGCCATCAACGCCAAGGACGAACCGGTCCACCCGGAGCGGGAGGACATCCGGGGCTGCCACCACGTATACCTCAAGGCCCCGGGATCCACGGCCGAGCACTCCCGGCACGCCATGGCGATCCACCCGGGCTGGTTCGACCGTTCGCCCTGCGGCACCGGCACCAGCGCCCGCATGGCCCAGCTGCACGCCCGCGGCGAACTGGCCCTCGACACGGATTTCGTGAACGAGTCCTACATCGGTTCCCGTTTCATCGGCCGCCTCGTGGAGGAGACCGAGGTGGGCGGCCGCCCCGCCGTCGTCCCCACCGTGACGGGGCGGGCCTGGCTGACCGGCACCGCGCAGTACTTCCTGGATCCCACGGATCCTTTCCCGGAAGGCTTCCTGCTGTGAGCCTGCCCTATTTCGACGCCGCGGCGGTGCGTGCCGCCGCCCCGTGGCCGACGGCGGTGGCGGCCCTGGAGCGCGCACTCGCCGATGGGATGGATCCGGAGTCGGACAGCCCCCGGCTGTTCAGCCCGGCGCCGGGCGGGGAGTTCCTGCTCATGCCGGCGCAGGGTCCGGCCTATTCAGGGGTGAAGGCGCTCACCGTGGCCCCGGGCAACCCCGCCCGCGGGCTCGAAAAGATCCAGGGCATCTACCTGCTGATCGACTCGGACACCCTCGCGCCACTGGCCACCATGGACGGCACCGAACTCACGGCCATCCGCACCCCGGCCACCACCCTCATGGCCGTCAAGCACATCCTCGCGGCAGCCCCTGAAAAGGAACGCAAGAACGCGCAGCAGGTGCTGGTGTTCGGCGCCGGCATCCAGGCGCTCAACCACCTCCGCGCGGCGCACGCCGTACTTCCCGGGGCGTGCTTCGCCGTCGTCGGCCAGCGTCCGGAACGGGTGCAGGCACTCATCGGAACGCTCGGCGCTGAAGGCATCGCGGTCCGCGCCGGCAGCACCGCGGACGTCCCGGACGCGGACGTCATCCTCTGCACCACCTCCTCCGGCACGCCGCTGTTCGACGGCGGACTGGTGGCGGACGGCGCGGTGGTCGCCGCCGTCGGGCAGCACGGGCTGGACGCCCGCGAAGTGGACGCGGCGCTGGTACTGCGCTCCGACGTCGTGGTGGAAGGCCGCGCCTCGGCCCTGCGCGAGGCGGGCGACCTCATCCCGGCGCGCAGCGTGGAGGAGTGGGAAAGCATCCACCCGCTGAACCTGCGCGAACTGGTGGCCGGCAAGCTCGAACGCACGCCCGGGAAACCCTGCCTGTACGCCGGAGTGGGCATGGCATGGGAAGACCTCGTGATGGCGGCCGTGGTGTATGAAGGAGGCACCAAAGAATGACGCCCGCCCAAGGAGTGCTCACCGTGCCAGCCAACAACCTCCCCATCGCCCCGCTCGGCCGCCAGCGCAGCCTCCGCGAGTCGGTCACCGAGTCGCTGCGTGCCGCCATCATCGCCGGCACGCTGGAAGAAGGGACGCTGTATTCGGCCCCTGCCCTGGGCGCGGCGTTCGGTGTCTCGGCCACCCCGGTGCGCGAGGCCATGATGGACCTGGCCCGTGAAGGCCTGGTGGAGACGGTGAAGAACAAGGGCTTCCGGGTCACGAGCATGAGCGACCGGGAACTGGACGAGATCACCGAGATCCGCCTGCTGCTGGAGCCCCCGGTGATGGCCGGCGTTGCCGGAACCATCCCGGAGGGCGACATGGGCCGCCTGCACGAGCTCGCAGAGAACATCGTGGGCGCAGCCCGCGACGGCGACCTGGCCGCCTACCTCGCCGCGGACCGCGAATTCCATGCTGAACTGCTGGAGTACTCGGGCAACAAGCAGCTCGTGGAACTGGCCACCAGCCTGCGCACGCGCACCCGCATGTACGGACTGAAGTTCCTCAGCGACAACAACCGCCTGGCCGATTCCGCCCAGGAACACCACGAACTGCTGGACCTCATTGCCGCCGGAGACGGGGCCGCCGCCGGCGAACTCATGCGCCGCCACATCGGCCATGCCCGCGGGCTCTGGGCCACCGGGCAGGACGAAACACAACCCCAGGAGAAACAAACGTGAGCCAAAGCAGCGACGTCCTGGTGATCGGCGCGGGCGTCATCGGCGCCGCCACCGCCTACTTCGCCGCACAGCAGGGCCTGGGCGTCACGGTCCTGGACAAGGGCCTCCCGGCCAGCGGCACCTCCTCCGCCTGCGAAGGCAACATCCTCGTCTCTGACAAGGAGCTCGGCCCCGAACTCGAACTCACCCGCTACTCGCTGGGCGTCTGGCACAACGACCTCGCCGAACACAAGAAACTTTGGGAGTTCGAATCCAAGGGCGGCATCATCGTCGCCTCGCGCGAGAGCAGCCTCGCCTCCCTCAACCGGGTGATGGCGGTCCAGAAGGGCTTCGGCGTGGACGTCGAGGAACTGGACCAGGCCGCCCTCCGCGAGGCCGAACCGCACATTTCCCGCGACGCGCTCGGCGGCGCGAGCTACCGGGAGGATTGCCAGGTGCAGCCCATGCTGGTGGCGGCCCACCTGGTCCGGCTCGCCACCGCGGCCGGCGCCCGTTTCATCGCCGATACCCCCGTCACGGCCTTCATGCGCGACGGCGGCCGGGTCACCGGCGTCCGCACGCCGCACGGCGATTTCCCCGCCGGAGCCGTGGTGAACTGCACCGGCACCTGGGCCGGCGAGCTGGCGGCGATGGCCGGCGTCGACGTCCCCGTCCTGCCGCGGCGCGGCTTCGTGATGGTCACCGAACCGCTACCGCCCATGGTCCACCACAAGGTCTACGCCGCCGAATACATCGACAACGTGGGCAGTTCCGACGCCGGGCTGCAGGCTTCGCCGGTGGTGGAAGGCACGCCCAGCGGCACCATCCTCATCGGCTCCACGCGCGAGCGGGTCGGCTTCGACCGCACGGTCAGCACCGCCGCCCTCGGCCTGCTGGCCCGCAACGCCACCGCGCTCTTCCCGTTCCTCGAGCGGGTCAAGGCCATCCGGCACTACCACGGCTTCCGGCCGTACTGCCCGGACCACCTGCCCGTGATCGGCCACGACGAGCGCGCGCCCGGGCTCTGGCATGCCGCCGGCCACGAGGGCGCGGGGATCGGGCTGTCCGCCGGAACCGGGAAGCTCCTGGCCCAGGCACTGGCCGGGCTCACTCCGGACCTGGATCTTTCGCCCTTCGCCCCTGCGCGTTTCGGCGGTGGCGCCCGTTTCGGCTCGCACACGACCGCACATCCAGAACACCGAGAGGAGGCCACGGCATGAACTCCCAACAGGTCACCATCACCTTCGACGGCCGTCCGCTCACGGCGGCAGCCGGCCAGAGCGTCGGCGCCGCCCTCGCATCCCAGGGCATCACCGCCTGGCGCAGTACCCGCAAGGGCGGGAAGCCGCGCGGACTCTTCTGCGGCATCGGCGTCTGCTTCGACTGCCTCGTGACCGTCGACGGCGAAACGAACCAGCGCGCCTGCCTCGTGGAAGCCTGCGACGGCATGGAGGTGGAAGGCTCATGAGCGCTGTTCCAAGCACCGCCGTCACCGTTGACGTCGCCGTCGTCGGTGCCGGTCCCGCGGGGCTTGCCGCCGCGGTGGCGGCCGCCGAAGCGGGGGCGAGGGTCGCCGTCGTCGACGCCGGGAGCCAGCCGGGCGGCCAGTTCTGGCGGCACGCGCCCGAGACCGTGCAGCCCGCACCCGACGGCCACGGCCACCACGGCTGGAGCACCTACCTGGACTTGCGCGGCCGCTTCGACGCCGCGCAGCGCGCGGGCCGGATCACGTACCTGCCGGGCTTGCAGGTGTGGATGGCGCAGAGCGCCGGGTCCGGTTTCGTCTTGCGCACGACGGCGGCCGTCTCCTCTTCGGGGGCCGTGCCGGTGACGGTCACCGCAGCCCGGCTGGTCCTCTGCCCGGGTGGCTACGACCGTCAGCTGCCCGTCCCCGGCTGGGACCTCCCCGGCGTGATGGCGGCCGGCGGCATTCAGGCCTTCGTCAAGGCCAACGGCGTGCTGCCCGGCAAGCGTTTCGTCATCGCCGGCACCGGCCCGTTTCTGCTGCCGGTCGCGGCCGGGATCGCCGAGGCCGGCGGGGAGGTGCTGGCCGTGCTCGAGTCCTCGTCGCCGTCGGCCTGGCTGCCGCATCTGCGCGCGGCGTCCGGCGTGCCGGAGAAGGCCCTTGAGGGCGCCGAGTACGCCGCCGTGTTCGCCCGGCACCGCATCCCGTACCGCACCCGCAGCATCGTCACCGAGGTGCTCGGCTCAGGCAGGGCGGACGGCGTCCGCACGGCCCGGGTCGATGCCGACGGCCGGGTCCGTCCCGGTACCGGTCGTGTCTACGCGGACGTGGACGTGGTGGGCTTCGGCTGGGGCTTCACCCCGCAAATGGAGCTTCCGCTGTCCCTCGGCGTCGACACCCGGCTCGAAGCGGACGGTTCCCTGGCGGGGGTGGTGGACGAGCGCCAGCAGTCCAGCGTTCCCGGGCTGTTCCTCGCCGGTGAGGTGACCGGCGTCGGGGGAGCGACCCTGGCCGTGCTGGAAGGCCTCGCCGCCGGTGCCGCCGCGGCCCGGCCGGACTCCAATGTCCCGGTCAAGCAGCCTGCCGCGATCGTCCGGCACCGCCGCTTCGCCCGGGCCATGCACCTTGCCCACCCCGTTCCCGCCGCCTGGCAGGACTGGCTCACCCCGGACACCACCGTGTGCCGCTGCGAAGAGGTCACCGCCGGGGAAATCACCGAAGCCCGGGAGGATCTGGGCGCCCGCGATGCCCGCACCCTCAAGTCCTTCACCCGTGCCGGCATGGGCTGGTGCCAGGGCAGGGTCTGCGGCTTCGCGGCCGCCTGCCTCGGCGCCGGTCCGGGAGTGTCGCCCGACGCCGGATCCCTCGCCGGAAGTGCCAAACGCCCCCTCGCCGCGCCCGTGGGCATCGGCGAGCTCGCGGCGCTCGAAAGCTAGCCGTGCCATTCCGCGAATTCGCCGGAGAGCTGCCGGGTCGCCGGAACGTTCCAGCGACTCCGCAGCGTTCCCGCGAGTCCGCGTTGCTCATACAACATCTTCAACGGAAGGAGACCGCGCCATGACCGCGATCACCCACAACACCGGCGCCGCCGCGACCTCGGAAGCCGAACTCGAAACCCACCTCGCCGCCGCACACGCCGCCGCGGCACCCCTGGCCGCCCTCCGCCCGGCGGAACGCGCAGACCTCCTGGACGCCGTCGCCAGGGCCCTCGACGCCGCCGCGGAGCAGCTTGTGCCTATCGCCCAGCTGGAGACCCGGCTCGCCGAAGCCCGCCTGCGCGGCGAACTGAAGCGCACCACCTTCCAGCTGCGGATCTTCGGCGAACTGCTGCGCGACGGCGGCTACCTGGACGCCCGGATCGACCACGCCGACCCGGACTGGCCCATGGGCGCGCCCCGGCCGGAACTGCGCCGCCTGAAGGTGCCGGTGGGCCCGGTGGTGGTCTTCGCCGCGAGCAACTTCCCCTTCGCCTTCTCCGTGGCGGGCGGCGACACCGCCTCGGCGCTCGCGGCCGGCAACCCCGTGCTCCTCAAGGCGCACTCCGGCCACCCTGAGCTGTCCAAAGCGACGGCCGCCGTCGTGGTTTCAGCGCTCGCAGCCGCAGGTGCTCCGGAGGGAACCTTTGCGCTCCTCACCGGAACCGCCGCCGGCGCCGCAGCGCTGAAGGACCCGCGCATCAAGGCCGGTGCCTTCACGGGCTCCATCCCGGGCGGCCGCGCCCTGTTCGACATCGCCAGCTCCCGCCCCGAACCGATTCCGTTCTTCGGCGAACTCGGCAGCAACAACCCCGTCTTCGTCACCGAGGCCGCCGCGGCAGAACGCGGTACGGAGATTGCCGAGGCCTTCGTGGGCTCCTTCACCATGGGCGCCGGGCAGTTCTGCACCAAGCCCGGCACGCTGTTCGTCCCCGCGTCCTCCGGCATGGTCGAGGCCCTGCGCGCAGCCGCCCTACCCGCCGCCGCACCGCTGCTGAACAGCCGCATCCAGTCCGGCTACGCGGAAGTCCTCCAGCAACTGCAGTCCAACCCTCGCCTGGAGGTCCTGGCCCAGGGCGCGGAACCGCTGGCCGATCCGCCCGCCCCCACCCTGCTGCTCACCACCGCCGCAGACATGCTCGCCGAGCCGCACGCGCTGCAGGCCGAATGCTTCGGGCCCACCGCCGTCGTGGTGGCGTACGACGACGAGTCCCGGCTTCCGGAGATCGCCGAAACGTTCGAGGGGCAGCTGACCGCCACGATCCACGGCACCGACGGTTGCGAGGTGGCCGGGCTCGTGGAGGTCCTGGCCCGAAAGGCCGGGCGCGTGCTTTGGAATCAGTGGCCCACTGGCGTCTCGGTCACCTACGCGCAGCAGCACGGCGGACCGTACCCGGCGACGACGGCGGCCGGCAGCACCTCGGTGGGAACCGCGGCGATCGAGCGCTTCCTGCGCCCCGTGGCGTACCAGGGCTTCCCGCAGCACCTGCTGCCCGAAGCGGTGCGCGAGGACAACCCGCTGGGCGTGCCGCGCCTGGTGGACGGACGCCGCGAAGGCTAGCCCAGCTTTCCCGCCAGCCGCTCGCGCATGGACACGCTGGCCGCGTTCAGGCCGATGAACTCCACCTCGCGGCCGTGGTTGCGGTACTTCTCGGTGACCGAATCCAGCACGGCCACGGTGGAGGCGTCCCAGACGTGCGAGGAGTGCAGGTCGATCACCACGCGGGCAATCCGGTCCTCGGCGTCCTTCGCGTAATCGAACTGGGTGTAGAGGTCGTTGGAGGAGGCGAAGAAGAGCTCGCCGTCCACGGTGTAGGTGGCCACGGTTTCGCCGTTGAGCTCCAGTTCCGTCCGCTCCACGGTAGCGAAATGCGCCACCCGCCGAGCGAACAGCACCATCGCCGCGAGCACCCCGACGCCGACGCCGATGGCCAGGTTGTGGGTGGCCACCACCACAGCGACGGTCACCAGCATGACGCCGGTTTCCGATTTCGGCAGCCGCTTCAGCGTGGACGGGCGGATCGAATGCCAGTCGAAGGTGATCAGCGAAACGAAGATCATCACGGCCACCAGCGCGGCCATCGGAATCCTGCCCACCAGATCGCCCAGCACCACCACCAGGACCAGCAGGAACGCCCCGGCCAGGAAGGTGGAGAGGCGGCTGCGCGCCCCGGAGCCCTTGACGTTGATCATGGTCTGGCCGATCACGGCGCAGCCGCCCAATCCGCCCAGGAAACCAGTGACAATGTTCGCGGCGCCCTGGCCCCAGGACACCCGGGTCTTGTCGGAGCGGGTGTCCGTGATGTCGTCCACCAGCTTGGCGGTCATAAGGGATTCCAGCAGGCCCACCAGCGCCATGGACAAGGCGTACGGGGCGATGATCCCGAAGGTGTCCCACGTCAGCGGCACCTGCGGGAAGAAGAAGCCGGGCAGGCTCTGCGGCAGCTCGCCCTTGTCGCTGACGGTCGGCACATCGATGGCCGCCAGCACCGTGGCCAGCGTCAACAGCACGATCGCCACCAGGGGCGCGGGCACCGCCGTCGTGATTTTCGGCAGGGCGAAGACGATCAGCAGGCCCGCCGCCACGATCGGATAGACCATCCACGGCACGCCGACCAGCTCCGGCATCTGTGCCATGAACACCAGGATCGCCAGGGCGTTCACGAAGCCGATCATTACCGAGCGCGGAATGAACCGCATCAACCGGGTGACGCCGAGCACCGCCAGGATGATCTGGAAGACCCCGGCCAGGATGATCGTGGCTATCAGGTAGTGGAGACCGTGCTCCTTCATCACCGGAGCGATCACCAAGGCCACGGCGCCGGTGGCCGCGGAAATCATGGCCGGACGGCCGCCCACCAGCGCGGTGACGATGCCCATGGTGAAGGACGCGAACAACCCGATCCGGGGATCGACGCCGGCGATCACCGAGAACGCGATTGCCTCCGGGATCAGGGCCAGCGCGACCACCAGCGCGGCCAGGGTTTCTGTCTTGAGCCGGCGCGGGGAGCGGAGGGTGAAACGCAGGGACTGGAGCTGCTCAGGTGTGGCGGGCGGTGTCAACGAGGCCTAACTGGTGTCGGTGGAGCTTTAGTTCTGCGTCTGGCGGTAGCGCTCGATCTGCTTGAGCCGCCGCTGGAGGCTGTCCCGCCGGGGGTGCGGGACGACGTCGGCCGCCTCGGCGGTCAGCTCGATGTGCCCGGTGCCGTACTCCCACAGCAGGAGGTCGTCCAGGAGGCGGTCCGGCCCGGGGGAGTAGCGGTGGTCCAGGGCCTTGCGGACCTCCGTGATGCGGTTGGCGCTCAGCAGCCCGGCCAGCTCCACGGTCTGCTTCAGTCCGTGCGCCGCGAGAAGTTCCGCAGCCCAGCCCCAGTCGTCATCAACCTTACGGTCAACGTGCGGCAGCAGCGTCCGCCAGACGTCGCGGACCCGGTTGGGCGTGAGCGGCGTGGAGCCTTCGCCCTCCAGGTCCCAGTAGCTGCGGACCTCGGCGTAGCGCTCGTTGAGGTCGGCGAAGGCGCTCTCAACCGTTTCGAGCATGGCGGCGGTGGCGGTGAACTGGCGGTCGAAGTGCGGGGTCCAGGCCCGGGGGTCCTCGGCCTTGAAGCGGATGTCGTGTTCGATCTCGCTCCAGGCATGCGCGAACACGGTGCGGATCTGGCATTCGAAGAAGTAGCTGCCGTTGGCCGGAAGTTCCGGGTTGAAGATCTGCTGGTAGGCCTTCACGGACTCGTTCTGGATGGTGCGCAGGATCAGGTGCCGGCTGGAGTAGCCATAGGTGCCGGACTCGATGGAGCCGATGTCCTTCTCGCGGTCCCCGCGGCAGTCGAAGAGCTGGCGCTGGCGCTTGATGAGGTTGGCGACGGCGGCGTTCTCCGCGGGCAGCTTGGTGATGACGCGGATGCCCACCATGTCATTGAGGGTGCGGAACGGGTCCGGGAACTTCAGCGGCCGCGGCCCGCCCGGCTCCAGTGGTTCGTCCGTACGGGAGATCTTTTCGCGGAACGAATCAACCGTCTTGGTGCGTCCGGTGACGAACAGCGGCACGGAATCGCTGTTCTTCAGGATGTCCCGCAACGTGAGCAGGACGTCGCGTGTGATGAGTTTCAACGCCGGGCGCACGCGTTCGTAGATCTCGACGTTCGCCTGCACCGATTCGCGCAGCTGTGGATCCAGCCTCTCCCAATTGCTAGCCATGGTCCCAAGCTTACGGGGCGGCACTGACACGGCACCCGGCCCGGACCCGGCCCGGCGGCGGATCCCGCTGCCGCCGGGAAATGCACTGTAGGCTCAGGGGAGGCTCTTGAAGCACAGCTTTTTGAAGGACCCGAGCAAAGGTTTTACTGACGGGAAGCCGCAAAGGAGGCACGCAGTGAAGCGGCAAAAGTACCACTATGGCGAGCACCCCAGCCAGTGGGCCGAACTTTTCCTACCGGAACCCACGCACACCCCCAACGGGGACCGGCCGGTCAAATGCCATGGCGTGGCCGTGGTGATCCACGGCGGGTACTGGCGTTCGCAGTACGGCGCGGAACTCGGCGAACCGCTTGCGCGGGATCTTGCCGCGCACGGCATCGCGGCGTGGAACCTTGAGTACCGGCGGGCCGGCAACGGCGGCGGTTGGCCGCACACCTTCGAGGACGTGCTCAGCGGCATCGACCACCTCAAGGACGTGGCCCCCGAACACGGCCTGGATCTCGGCAAGGTGGTGGCCCTCGGCCACTCGGCCGGCGGACACCTTGCGGTGTGGGCGGCCGGGCGGCGGAAGCTGGACAAGATCGGAACCCCCGACGCCGACCGGCAGCTGATGCGCAACGCGGACGAAGCCGCGGTGCAGCTCAGCGGCGTCGTGAGCCAGTCCGGTGTGCTGAACCTGGCCGAGGCCGAGCGGCTCAACCTCAGCAACGGCGCGGTGGACAACCTCATGGGCGGCGATTCCGTCCGATACCCCAAGCGGCATATTTATGCCGACCCGATGAAGTGCCTGCCGCTCAGCATCCCTGTATATGCCGTGCACGCCATGGACGACGAGGACGTTCCGACCAGCCTGTCGGAGGCCTACGTCAACGCCTCGATCGCAGCCGGCGGCGCGGCGCAGCTGCTGAAGGTCCCGGGCACCCACTACGACCTCATCGATCCACGCGCCGCGGCGTACAAGAAGTGCAGGGAGCTGGTGCAGCGGCTGCTGAGCTAGCCGGTAACAGAAGCCGATCCTCTTCTCCGGCCATGGCCCCTCTGGCAGAGTGTTGCCCATGCTGACAGTGATTGGTGAAGCCCTCGTAGACGTCGTCCGGCGCCCTTCCGGAGAAGAGGCGCATGTGGGCGGCAGTCCGCTGAATGTCGCGGTGGGACTGGCCCGCCTGGGCCACCCGGTGCAGTTCATCGGACGCTTCGGGAAAGACCCGTACGGGGACGCGATCGCTGCCCACCTGCGCTCCAGTTCGGTGCTGGTTCCGTTCCCGCCGGATGGCAAGCCCAGCAGTGTGGCCACCGCGGTGGTCGGCGACGACGGCGCCGCGAGCTATACCTTCGACCTCAGCTGGGAGCTGCCCGGCCTGGCTGACCGCCTGCCGTTCATGCTGCAGGGCGCCACCTTGCTGCACACCGGCTCCATCGCCACCATGTTGGAACCGGGCGCATCCGAGGTGCTTGCCGCCGTCGAGCACGCCCATCCGAACGCGACCGTCAGCTTCGACCCCAACTGCAGGCCCAGCATCATCACGGACAAGGATTTCGCGCGCGAGCGGACCGAGCGCTTCGTGGCCCTGGCCGACGTCGTGAAGGCCTCGGACGAGGACCTCGAATGGCTCTACCCGGGGGTGGACGTCCGCGATTCCGCCCGGCGCTGGCTGTCCCTGGGCGGGAACCAGGGCCCCGCCATAGTGGTGGTCACCCGCGGTGCGGCAGGCCCCTGGGGTGTCACCGCCGCCGGTGAGGCCGAGGTGCCCGCCCCGAAGGTCAAGGTGGCCGACACCGTGGGCGCCGGCGATTCCTTCATGGCCGCGCTGCTTTCCGGCATCGTGGACCGCGGGCTGGATGGTGCCCAGAACCGCGAAGACCTGCGCGCCGTGCCGGCCGAAATCCTCCGCGAGATCCTGGCCCACGCCGCCAGTGCCGCTGCCGTCACGGTGTCCCGTGCCGGCGCCAACCCGCCCACCCGCGCCGAGATGAACGCCCTGGAGACCACGCCGTAGCCGCACCCCGGCCGCCCGTAGACTTGCAGGATGCGGCTTGTAGCAAGTGACATTGACGGCACCATCCTCGGCCATGACGGCCGGATCAGCAGCCGCACCGTCCGCGCGTTCCACGCCTGCGTCGATGCCGGCGTCGAGGTGGTGTTCGTGACCGGCCGCCCGCCGCGCTGGCTCTACCCGCTCCGGGAACAGCTCGGCCACAGCGGCACGGTGATCTGCTCCAACGGTGCCGTGCTGTGGGACCTTGCCGAAGACAAGCTGCTTTCGGCCCAGGCGATCGGGCTTGACGCCGTGTTCGAGGCCCGGCGCCTCATTAAGTCCTTGTGCCCCGATGCATTGTTCGCCGCCGAGACCGTGTCCGGCTTCCATCTCGAACCCGGCTTCATCGAGAACCCCACCAGCGAAATGCTGGCCGACTTCACCCCCGCGCCGCTGCACCGGACGCTGACGGCGGAGGACGCCGTCGTGAAGTTCCTGGCGGTGACCCGCAGCGGCACCCCGGACGCCTTCTTGGCGCAGGTGCAGCCCGTCGTCGCGCATCTGGTCGAGACCACGCACTCGGCACCGCGCACCGCACTGCTGGAGATGTCCGCACCCGGGGTCAACAAGGCGGTCACCCTCGCCGGATACGCCGCCTCCCTGGGGATCGAGGCAGCGGACGTGGTGGCGTTCGGCGACATGCCCAACGACATCGAGATGCTGCGCTGGGCCGGCCACGGCTACGCGATGGCCAGCGGTCACCCGGAAGCGATCACCGCAGCGGGGTACCAGGCGCCGCACTTCGACGACGACGGCGTGGCCCAGGTGATCGAGGCCCTGCTCGTCGGGTGACCGCCCGCCGGGCAGAGCCCGGCGGAAAGCCGTCCCTAGACGTGCGCCCGCATGCCGTGGCTGTGGGCGAGTGCGATCGCCTCGGTGCGTGAACCCACGCCGAGCTTCCGGAAGATATTCCGCAAGTGGAATTTAACCGTGTTTTCGCTGATGTGAAGCTTCGCGGAGATCGCCCGGTTGCGCTGGCCGGCCGAGAGCAGCTGGAGGACCTCCAACTCCCTTTCGGCCAGGCCCCAGCCGCCGGCGTCGCCCACCGGTGTGGAGGGCGGATCGAGCGGCAGGGCCACCTGCACATCGGCACCCCAGCCCGCCATGACCTCCAGGTTCATCCGGCCGTTCAGCGCTTCCACCCGGGATGCGAGGCGCGTGATGTTCGGTGAATCGGCGGAGAGTTCGCCCTGGCCGTCGTCGCGTACGTTGATGAGCAGGTTTTCGCCGTCGCAGTCCCACTGGGCGCGGACCCGGCGCACCTGGGGCTGCTCCACGATCGCCAGCACCAGCCCGCGCACGATGGCCCGGGCCGCGTGGGCCACCTCGCCCGGCAGGGCGCGGCCGTTGAGGGGCGGCTCGATGAACTGCACGTCGATCCCGCTGAAATGCATCAGGGGCCGCAGGTCCTCGCGCAGCCGTTCGAAGGCCGTGGCCACGGGTTCCTCCACCAGGTCCGTGGTGCGGTCGCTGATAGTGCGCAGCTCCACGAGGGCCTTCACTGCGAGATCGGTGACGTTCCGGCGGGCCGTGGCGTCGTCCAGGGCATGGGAGCGCAGGGCGGCCAGGAGGGTCTCGAGGGTGGTCGAGTGGCGGTCCACCAGTTCCGCCGTGACCCGCAGGCGCTCGGCGGATGCCGCGCGGGATTCGAGCAAGTACGACGGCGGTGCGTCCGCCACCTTCTCCTGGATCCTGCGGGCCGCCAGCCCCCACAGGTAGCCGAGCATCCGGAGGGACTCTGCCCGTTCGGCCGGATCCGCCGGCAGTTGCGGGGCGGTCAGGGTGACCAGGGCCTTGGTCTCGGAGGACAGGGCGAGGACCGGATGCTCCGCGCCGGCTACGGTCGCGGTTCCCTCCCAGGGGTCGCGGTCCGGGAGCTGGCTGCGCAGCTGGTCCAGTTCGGGAACGGACACGCGGCTGATGATTTCCTCCGCGCCGGCTTTCTTCTGCGGACGGCCGGTGCAGTCCTCCGTGAAGATGATGAGCGCGCTGTGGCCGACGTACGGCAGTACCGCGTCGCGCAGCCGCTCGGCGATGTCCATCAGGGGAGCGTTCACCAGGGCGGCGACGTCGTCCAGCAGGTTCCTGGAATTCTGGGCCAAAGTCTTCTGCGCTGAAGTCATTGAGCCACCTTAGCCGGTCGCGCTCCGCCTTGACTATCCGAACGGGTAGTAAACACTGCCCATCCTCGCTGTTCAACTCACCCGTTCAGGAAGCGACGATTGATCCACAAGAACTTCCCGAGCAGAACAGGAGGCACGGCAATGACCCTCACCGCTGAGGTGGCGCCGACCGTAGCGGACACGGAAGCATCCCGCCTGATTTCGTCGAACCTCTCCCTCGTTGGGGAGGAAGTTGCCGGGACCGCCGCGGGAATCGACCCCGGCCAGCTCTCCCTGCTCGCGGAGGAACTGCGGTCCGCCAAGCGGGTCTTCGTTGCCGGTGCCGGCCGCAGCGGCCTGGTGCTGCGGATGGCCGCCATGCGCCTGATGCACCTCGGCCTCGACGTGCACATTGCAGGAGACACCACCACCCCGGCTATCCGTTCGGGCGATGTCCTGCTGCTGGCCTCGGGTTCGGGAACCACCTCCGGTGTGGTCCGGGCCGCCCAGACGGCCGCGAAGGCCGGGGCCCGCTTGGCCGCGTACACCACCAACCCGGCCTCCCCGCTCGCGGAATTGGCCGACGTCGTGGTCACCATTCCCGCCGCGCAGAAGACGGACCACGGCTCCGGCCTGTCCCGCCAGTACGCCGGCAGCCTCTTCGAGCAGGTGCTCTTCCTGGCTGCCGAGGCCGTGTTCCAGACCCTCTGGGACGGGGACGCCACCCCGGCCGAGGAACTCTGGCTCCGGCACGCCAACCTCGAGTAGCCCTGACGCCTCAAGACTTTCGATACTCCACCCAAGAAAAGAGAAACACCATGAAGCTCCAAGTCGCCATCGACGTCCTCTCCACCGAGGCAGCCCTCGACATCGCCGGCAAGGTCGCCGAGTACGTCGACATCATCGAGCTCGGCACCCCGCTCGTGAAGAGCGAAGGCCTCGCCGCGATCACCGCGATCAAGGAAGCCCACCCGGACAAGATCGTCTTCGCCGACCTGAAGACCATGGACGCCGGCGAACTTGAAGCCGACATTGCGTTCAAGGCCGGCGCCGACCTCGTGACCGTCCTGGGCACCGCTGACGACTCCACTATTGCCGGCGCCGTCAAGGCTGCCAAGGCCCACAACAAGGGCGTCGTCGTCGACCTCATCAGCGTCGAGGACAAGGTCACCCGCGCCAAGGAAGTCCGCGCGCTGGGTGCCAAGTTCGTCGAGATGCACGCCGGCCTGGACGAGCAGGCCAAGCCGGGCTACGACCTCAATGTGCTCCTCAGCGCCGGTGAGGAAGCCCGCGTTCCGTTCTCCGTCGCCGGTGGCGTGAACCTGAAGACCATCGGTGCCGTCCAGCGCGCCGGTGCGGATGTCGCCGTCGTCGGCGGTGGCATCTACGGCGCAGCCGACCCGGCCCTCGCTGCGAAGGAACTGCGCGCCGCCATCATCTAGCGGACCGCGCTTCCAGCGGACAGCCCGTCAGGGCCAACAAAAGCCGCAGCGGCGGTGCGTTCCTGTCGGGACATCGGACAGGACCCGATGTCCCGGCAGGACTGGGTGCGCACCGCCGCTGTTTTTGTGTGCCCGGGTTTCCGTCCCCGGACACCGGCTACTCGCCCGAACCCTACGAAAGGCACAATGGGCAGCATGATTGCTTTCCTCGGCTGCGGAGAAATGAACGAAGCCATCCTGGCCGGACTCCTCAAGGCCGGGACCGCACCCGAAGACGTCGTCGCAACGGTCCGGCGCGCCGAACGTGTTCCCGCGCTCGCCGGCCGCTATCCCGGCGTCAGGTTCATCTCCACCGAGGACCAGCCTGACGGCAACAGGACAGCGTGCGCGGGTGCCGCCGTCGTCGTGCTCGGCGTCAAACCGGGCGAAACGGTCGAGCTGGCACGCAACATCAGCCCCTCCCTGCGGCCCGACGCCGTCGTGATGAGCGTGGCCGCCGCGCTGCCGCTGGCGCAGCTCGAGGCCGTCCTTCCCGAGAGGCAGGCGGTGCTCAGGAGCATGCCGAACACGCCTCTCAAGCTGGGCCGCGGAGTGGTCTCGCTCTCGCCCGGGACCTCCTGCACTCCCGCCCAGTTGCAGCAGGCCAGGGCGGTCTTCGAAGGTTCCGGGACCGTGGTTGAGATCCCGGAGGAGCAGATCGCGCTGGTGTCGGCCATCAGCGGGTCCGGCCCCGCGTACGCGTACTATCTGGCCGAGGCCATGGCGGCCGCCGGGGAAACCCTGGGCCTGGACCCCGAGCTATCCGAGCTCCTGGCCCGCGAAACCGTGGCCGGGGCCGGTCTCATGCTCGGCGAACCCGGCGCCACGGCCGCCGTTCTGCGGAAGTCCATGACCGGCCCCGGAACCATCACCTCCACGGCCATCGCCATGTTCGAAGCCCGCGGCCTTCCCGGCATCATCGCCGAGGGCGCGGGCGCAACGGTGAAGCGCACCGCCGAAATCACCGCGGAGCTGAGCGGAACCGCCGCGCAGACGCGTGCCGGGCGCGATTAAGCTCACCGGAAACTCACATCTGGAATCCAACCCACGTTCAACTCGCGCCCATAGGCTGGTCGCATATCTGAGAGCTCACTTCAGGGGGACAACATGGCCAAGCGTAAGACGAACGGCATGTATGAGGCGCCGATCCGCCGCGCCGAGCCGGCCGAACATTGGAAGCAGCTGCGCCGCGGCGACCGCGTGAGCGTGAAGCTCGCGCCCGGTTACGAGAACCGCGGATTCGTGGACGCCGTCTCCGGCGACCACACCATCGTGTGGGTGAACCTCGACGACGGCGCCGGCCGCACGCTGGTGCACTGCGGTGACGGCGTGGAAATCGTCCGCCACGACGGCTGAGGCGCTACGCTACCCGGGTGAGCCAGCCGCCGCCCTATTTCCTGCGACCCGACGGCGCCAGCCGTCCCCTTGCCCTGGCCCACCGCGGATTCTCCCGCGAGGGGCTGGAGAATTCGACGGCGGCCTTCCGCGCCGCCGTCGGACTCGGCATCACGCACCTGGAGACGGACGCCCGCGCCACCGCCGACGGTACCGTCCTGCTGTTCCACGACGACACCCTGGACCGCGTCACGGACGCCCGCGGCCGGATCAGCGGACTGAGCGCGGCGCAGGTGTCCCGGGCGAAGATCGGCGGCCGCGAAGCCATCCCCCTGCTTGAGGACATCCTGCGGGAATTCCCGGACGCCCGGCTGAACATCGACGTCAAGGACAGGCACGCCGTTGCGCCTCTTGCCGGGGTAATCGAACGCTGCGCCGCGCACGAACGCGTGCTCATTACCAGCTTCTCCGACCGCCGCCGCCGGGCCGTGCTCCAAAGGCTCAGCCGTCGTACGGCGTCGTCCGCCGGCATCTTCCTCACTGCCGTGTTCGCGCTGGCCGGCCCGATCCTTCCGCGGCGCTGGCTCGCGAAGATGATGCACGACGTCGATGCCCTCCAGGTTCCGGTCCGTTACGGTCCGCTGGAGCTGCTGACCCCGGGATTCCTGGCCAGGGCACGGCGCCTCGGGCTGCAGGTGCACGTGTGGACCGTCAACGATCCGGGGGAGATGGAGCGGCTGCTGGACTTGGGTGGCCACGGCGTGGACGGAATCGTCACGGACAGGGCCGATCTTCTGAAGGAAGTGTTCGAAAAGCGTGGCCAGTGGTGGTGAAGTGACGCCAGTGACTGGAACCGTGACGCTTGCAGAAACTCAAATGAAGTTAGCTAAGGCTATCCTATAAAATCGCTCGGGTGACCATCCCCCTTGATCTCGCGCGGATCCCGTTTGTCTCCGGCCTTGCCCGCTTCGGAAACCGCGCCGCCGTCATCACCGGCAGCACCGTCATCAGTTACGAGGAACTCGCCGGACGCGTCGACGCCGTTGCGTCCCGGCTCGGCACCACCCGCCGCCTCGTGGCGCTGGCAGCCGCGAACGATGTGGCGTCCCTGGTGGGCTACCTCGCAGCGCTCGCCGGCGGCCACCCGCTGATGATCGTCCCCGCGGACAAGCCCGCCGCCCTGGAGTCGTTGGTCGCCGCCTACGATCCCGACGTCGTCATGAGCTCCGGGACAGAACCCGACGGCGGTCCCGTGCTGCAGGAGCGACGCGCCGGCAGCCGCCACGAACTGCACCCCGAGCTCGCCCTGCTGCTGAGCACCTCCGGTTCCACCGGATCGCCCAAGCTGGTGCGCCTCTCGCAGGACAATGTGCAGGCCAACGCCGAATCGATCGCGGCCTACCTGCGCATCGGTCCCGAGGACCGCGCCGCCACCACGCTGCCGATGTCCTACTGCTACGGGCTCTCGGTCATCAACAGCCACCTGCTCCGCGGGGCCGCCCTGGCACTCACCGAACTCTCCGTGGTGGACCCGTGTTTCTGGGACCTCGTGCGCCGCGAACAGGTGAGCTCGTTCGCCGCAGTGCCTTACACCTTCGAGCTCCTGGAACGCGTGGGCTTCGACGCCATGGAGCTGCCCTCCCTGCGCTACATCACCCAGGCCGGCGGCCGGCTCGCCCCGGAGAAGGTGCGGCACTACGCGGGGCTTGGCCGGCGCCGCGGCTGGGAGCTGTTCGTCATGTACGGGCAGACCGAAGCCACCGCCCGCATGGCCTACCTGCCGCCCGGGTTCGCCGCCGACAACCCCTCGAGCATCGGCGTTCCGGTGCCCGGTGGCTCTTTCCGGATCGAGCCGGTGGACGGCCTGGACTCCGCTGACGGGCCATGCTCTGCCGACGGGCCCGTCGGCGAACTCGTCTACAGCGGCCCGAATGTCATGCTCGGTTACGCGCAGCGCCCGGAGGACCTGGCGCTGGGCCGGACCGTCACCGAACTGCGCACCGGGGACCTCGCCCGCGTCCAGGACAACGGGCTCTACCAGGTGGTCGGCCGGCGGAGCCGCTTCGTGAAGATCGTGGGGCTCCGGATCGACCTCGGCCAGGTAGAGACCATGCTGCACGAGCTCGGCATCACCGCCGCCGCGGCCGGATCCGACGAAAAGCTGGTGGTCGCCGTCGAGGGTGACCACGACACCAAGCTGCTCGCCAAGATCGTCACGCAGGGCCTCGGCCTGCCGCGCACCGCGCTGCAGATGTACGCCGTCGCCGCCCTGCCGCGCTTCCCTACAGGGAAGACCGACTACCCGGCGGTGCTCGCGCTGGCGGCCACGCTGCCTGCGGACGCCGGGCCCGCCGCGGGACTGCCCGACGGCGGCCCGGTAGCCGCCGGGGACAAGCGCGCCGCCGCGCGTTCCGGCGTCGGCGGCTCCGCTCAGGCAGTGAAGCGGCCGGAGGATGCCCGCACGATCTTTGCCGATGCCCTGGAACGGGACGACATCGCGGACGGGGAAACCTTCGTCAGCCTGGGCGGCGACTCGCTGTCCTATGTGGCAGCGTCCATCCGCTTGGAGAAGGCGCTCGGCCACCTGCCGCCGGACTGGCACATCACCCCGGTGCGGGACCTGGTGCCCCGCGAAGCCCTCCCGACCAAGCGCCGGTTCGCCCCGGCCAAGCGGCTGTTCGCCCCGCTGGAGAGCGGGATCGTGCTGCGCGCCGTGGGCATCATCCTGATCGCGGCCACGCACATCGGGCTGTTCCACTGGGAAGGCTCGGCCCACATCCTGATGGCCGTGGCCGGGTACAACTTCGCCCGCTTCCAGCTGGGCGGTGCAGGGGTCCGGCGGCTGAAGCGGCAGCTGCACAGCCTGGGCCGGCTGGTGATCCCGGCGATGGCGTTCATCGCCGTCGCGTTCGTGCTGACGGACCGCTACACGGTGGCGAACATCTTCCTGCTGAACTCGATGATCGGGCCGGAGGAAGTGACCACCCAATGGCACTTCTGGTTTATCGAAGTGCTCGTGTACATGCTGGTGGGGCTGGCTGCGCTGCTTGCCGTGCCCGCTGTGGGGCGGCTGGAACGTCGCTTCCCGTTCGCCTTCCCGCTGGCGTTGGCAGCCCTTGGGCTCATCACCCGGTACGACATCGTGGATCCCGGCCTTCCGCATCCCATGCCCACGTTCTGGCTGTTCGCCTTCGGCTGGGTGGTGGCCCGGTCCCGGACCCTGCCGCAGCGGCTGCTGATCTCCGCGCTGGTGGTGCTGACCGTGCCCGGCTATTTCTTCGGAGACCAGCTCCGGGAGAACACTGTGATGGCGGGGGTGCTCCTGCTGATCTGGCTGCCCACCCTGCTGGTGCCCGTTGTCCTGCGGAAGCCCCTGGGCCTGCTGGCCAGCGCTTCCCTGTACATCTACCTGACGCACTGGCTGGTGTACCCGCTGTTCGCCGGCGCCAGCCCGCAGCTGGCACTGCTGGCCTCGCTGGCTGCCGGCGTGGCGTACTGGGCCCTGTCCATGCGCTTCCTGGCCGTGGCGGAGCGGTGGCTGGGGAAACGGCGTTCGGTGGGGGCGGGGAGCCTTATCGGGGCCCGGCCGGCTTCGGTCGCGCCAGAAGTTCCCTGAGGGACATCGCGATCACGAGAATGCTCAGGATCCCGGTCAAAAACTGCGGAAGCGTGATGATTTCTCCCGGCTTCAGAAAGTCATGGAAAAACAGGAAGTCGACGAAAAGGAAACCGACAATCAGCACGATGCTCACCATCTTTTTCATGTGGTGATTTTACCGCCGGAGCCTGCACCCGCCCCCGGAGTCCTTTCGCGTTCATCACGGGCCGGCCCCGCCGCCGTCGGAGCCTGGCGTACAGCGGCGTAACGCAGCTCATAGTGTCCGGCCCGGATGGCAAGATAGGGCGCATGCGCATTCTGATCGCCCCGGACAAGTTCAAAGGCTCCCTGACCGCGACTGAGGCGGCCGCGGCCATCGCCGAAGGGGCGCTGCGCGTCTACCCGGACGCCGTCGTCACCCGCTTCCCCATCGCCGACGGCGGCGAGGGAACCCTGGAAGCCGCCGTCGCCGCCGGCTACGAGGAGCGCATCAACGCTGTCACCGGCCCCATCCTCAAGCCCGTCGGCGCGGCGTGGGCGATCCGCGAAGACTCTTTCGGCGGCGCCACTGCCGTGATTGAAACCGCCCAGGCTTCTGGCCTGGCCAGCATGGAGCCCACACCGGAAAACTCCCTGCGCGCGCACAGCTACGGCTGCGGCCAGCTCATCGCCGCGGCGCTCGACGCCGGTGCCACCGAGATCGTGCTCGGACTGGGTGGCTCGGCAATGACCGACGGCGGCAGCGGCGCCCTGCGTGCCCTCGGCCTCAAGCCGCTCGACGCGGCTGGCAACGTGGTCCCGCTCGGCGGCGGCTCGCTGGCCGAGATCACCGCCCTCGACGTCTCCTCGCTGGATCCGCGCCTGGCGCAGACCCGCTTCCGGATCGCCGTCGACGTCCGCAACCCGCTCTACGGCAGCGACGGCGCTGCGCACGTTTTCGGTCCGCAGAAGGGTGCCGACGCGGACGCCGTCGAACTGCTCGACGCCGGCCTGCGCAACTGGGCGTCAGTGCTGCGGGAAGCGACCGGCCGTGACGCCAACGTTCCCGGGGCGGGCGCTGCCGGTGGCTTCCCGGCGTCGTTCCTGGCCTTCACGGAAGCGGAACTGGAAGGCGGCTTCGAACTCGTTGCAGGCCTGACCGGCCTGGAATCCCAGCTGGACAGTGCCGATCTGGTGATCACCGGCGAAGGCTCGCTCGACACCCAGTCGCTGAGCGGCAAGGGCCCGATCGGCCTCGCCGATGCCGCCCGCGACCGGGGGATTCCGGTGCTCGTGGTGGCCGGCCGCATCGCGGTCACGCCCGAAGACCTCGCCAAGCACGGCGTCGAAGGCGCCGCCCAGCTCATTGACATCGCGCAAAAGCGCGACGGCGAACCGGACATCGCGGACGCCGTCGCCAACGCAGCAAAGTACCTCGCCTGGGCCACGAGCCAGCTCCTCGAAGGGGCGTAACCGCCCGCGCCCCTGAGGACGGCGGCCCTCAGCGGGGTCTGGCCACCGGGCCCCTGGCACCCCGCGGGCTTTGGGGCGAAGGGGCGCCCGGGTAAATTCGATGGCATGAGCGCCGAGCTGAGCACTGAAACCACTGGCACCCAGATTCCCGCAGCCGGGCCCCAGAAGGGAGCCATCCGCGCAATCTTCCTCGACGTGGACGGCACCTATGCGGACTACGGCGTGGTGCCCGCGGGCCACGTGCGCGTTGTCCAGGCTGCGCGCAAAGCGGGGCACAAGGTTTTCCTGTGCACCGGCCGGCCCGTCTCAATGCTGCCCGAGGCCATCCGCGGCGCCGGGTTCGACGGGCTCGTGGCCAGTGCAGGCGCCTACGTGGAGGTTGACGGCGAGGTCCTCGTGGACCGCCGTTTCTCCGCGGACCTTGCCGCCCGCACGGTGGCGGCCCTCGACGCGCACGACGCCGTGTACGTCCTGGAAGCCCAGGAATCACTGCACGTGGCACCCGCGGCGGAGGAGCGACTGAAGGCCATCATCGAGGAGCACTTCAGCAAGGCTCCGGACGGCCGCGACGTGGGTGCTTCGGCGATTCTCGGCGCACTGGTGCATGTCCCGGACCTGGCCAAGGTGCCGTTCTCCAAGGTGTCGGTGTTTGACTCCGCGGCTCCCATGCGGCAGCTGGTCGAGGAGATCGGCGAGGGGATCGCCGTCGTCGAGAATTCCATTGCCGACGAAGGCCGCCACGCCGGGGAGTTGTTCCAGCAAGGCATCAGCAAAGCCGACGGCGTTGCCGCCGCCATCGCGCACCTGGGCATTTCGCGGGAGAACACCATCGCAATGGGCGACGGCGAGAACGACCTTGAGATGGTGGCTTTCGCAGGCATCGGGGTCGCCATCGAAGGATCCTCGCCGAGGCTGCTGGCCTTGGCCGACCGCACTGCGGAACCGCCCCATCAGGAGGGGCTCGTGGCGGCATTCGAAGAACTCGGACTCATCTGATACTCGGACCATCTGACCCGGGCGCCGAAAGGTCCTTGGGCCTGCACTGATTTCCGCGACCGGAAGATAATGAAGGTACAAGCACGGAACTGACTTCAAAATTCAGCCAGCACGGCACGATGAATAGAGGAGCACCATGTCCACGTTGAAGGAGCGGCTGCACGCAGACGTCGTCAGCCACATGAAGGACGGGAACCGCATCGCCCTGTCTGCCGTGCGCAACGTCCTGAGCGAGATCGACACCCGTGAGAAGGCCGGCAAGACGCCCATCCACATGGACGACGCCCAGATCACGGCCATGTTGCAGAAAGAGGCAGCCAAGCGCCACGAAACCGCCCACATATACGAGGAGGCGGGGGAGTCCGAGCGGGCTGCCACGGAGATTGCAGAGGCCAAGGTCATCGAGGCCTATCTCCCCGAACCCCTGACCGCTGATGAAGTAGAGGCCATTGTCGACGAGGCCATGGCATCACTCAGGTCCGAGGGCGCTGAGCTCTCGCTCAGGCACATGGGCGCAGTCATGAAGCCGGTCACCGAAAAGGTTGCCGGTCGCTTCGATGGCAAGGCGGTCAGTGAGATCGTCCGCAAACGCCTCTCGTAGCGAAGCGGGGCGACAGTACGACGGCGACGGTCGCGCGGTGGCACAAGTTCGACAGACTCCAGCGAGGACACCAGATCGGCCAACACCTCAATACGAAGGACCTCACCTCAACAGGAAGGACCTCACCTCAACAGGAAGGACCTCACCGCAACAGGAAGGACCTCCGTCCTTCCTGTTGCCGGGACATAACCGGCCCGTATGTGCTGGTGTCCTCCATGCCCCAATGCAATCAACCGGGTCGGAGAATTTGGCCGCCATTGGTCCGGCCATGGCCAGAATCCAGCGGTCCGGGCCGGACTCTTCGAGTCGAAACCGGAATTTACTAAGTCTACTGATTATTTTTCCGAAAACCATGGACTCACCCTGCCGCCGCCGTTAGCGTCGAAAGAGTGGAAGGTACCCGCACCGGTATCTCCACGGAACTCAGAATCCCTTGACGGACAGATCCCAGCAGACAAGCAGGTGGACTATGAGCGACCCGCAGCAGCATGCATCGCAGACTTCCGAAGGAGCCTTGGAGTCGCCTCCGCAGGATCCCCGCGGCGGATACCACACGGGGCCTTTCCCGAAGCAACAACAGGAGCAGCCCGGACTCACGGACAAAACCGATCCCGCGCCGGACCACGGCGAACGCAGCTACGAAGGCCACGGCCGGCTGGACGGCAAGGCTGCCCTGATCACCGGCGGGGACTCCGGGATCGGCAGGGCTGTGGCGATCGCGTTCGCGCGGGAGGGGGCCGACGTCGCGATTTCCTACCTCCCGGAAGAAGAAGCGGACGCAAAGGCCACCGCAGCCCTCATCCAGGAAGCCGGCCGCCGCTCCTTGCTGCTCGCCGGCGACGGGCGCGAGGAGCAGTTCAGCACGGAGATCGTCGAGAGGACGGTGGGCGAGTTCGGCCGGATCGACATCCTGGTCCTGAATGCGGCGTACCAGAAGAACCGCGACAGCCTCGATTCGACGCCCACGGAGGAGTTCGACAGGGTCTTCAAGACCAACCTCTACAGCCTGATCTGGAGCGCGCGTACGGCGATTCCGCACATGGAGCCCGGCGCTTCGATCATCACCACGGCGTCCATCCAAGCCTTCAATCCGTCGCCCGGCCTGTTCGACTACGCGATGACGAAGGCCGCGCAGGTGGCGTTCACCAAGGCACTCGCGCAGGAGCTCGGGCCGAAGGGCATCCGGGTCAATGCGGTGGCGCCCGGACCCATCTGGACGCCGCTGATCCCGGCCACCGACTGGCCCGACCACCTGCCCGAATTCGGGCAGGACACGCCGCTGGGCCGCCCGGGGCAACCCGCCGAACTGGCCGCCGCGTACGTCCTGCTGGCGTCGAACGAGGGCTCGTACATTTCCGGCGCAGTGCTGCCCGTCACGGGCGGCAAGGGCCTCTAGTTGTCAACGAAAAGGGAGGAACCCCATGGAAGATCGCAGGAACCCCGAAGAGGAAGCGGGCGGCTACGGAACACCGACAGTGGAGCAGGAAACGGGCGGGGAACAGATGGCTCAACCCCGTACCGAACAGGCCATTGACGAGGCCCGGCTTGAAGAGGAGCGCGGCGAAGGCGGCGGCTACCCGGGCGGTGCGCCGGACCACAGCCATCTCGGGGACGAGGACGCCGACAGCGCGGGCGAGCCCGGAGCCGGGCGCATGGGCGGCACCGAGGACCAGGCCAAAGCCGAGCGGGAGAGCGCCGGGGCGGACGATACCCCGGACGTCGCCCTGCCGTCCGCCGAAGCACCGATGGACGAGGGAAACACGGATGATGCCGAGAAAGAGCGCGACGGCGGCGCCAGCGGGCTTCCGGCGGAGAAGTCGCCTCGCGATGAGGACGAGGAAGGCGAAAGGTTCGACGCCGGATAGGCGGCCAGCGCGGCGGGCGGCGGGCCGCGCCCCAGGTGGACCGGCCGCCGTCGACGCCGGGGCCGCTGCGCCGCCGGTGCTACCGGGAGCCGGGCCGCCGTCATCCGGGCCGGTCGTCCGGTCCACTCATCCGATCCGCTCGTCCGGTCCAGTTCGTCCTGCAGGTCAGGCGGGTCTCACGCGGCTCTGACCGCTTGATCTGCAGGATCGACTACCGCTTCTTCGGGTGCCGTTTCGCTGCCGCGTTGATGGCCGACTTCGCGGCCGGCGGCAGCCCGATGGTTTCGGTCTCGGGCTCGGCCGCGGTGCCGCGTGCCTTCGCGACGGCGCGCATGCCGTGGTAGATCACCAGCGCGGCGGCGGTGCCGAGCGCGATGCCGGTGAACTTCAGTTCGCCGATGGTCCAGGTGTAGTCCGCGATGCCGATGATCAGTGCAACAGCGGCCGTGGTCAGGTTGACGGGGTTGGAGAAGTTGACCTTGTTCTGCACCCAGATCTTCACGCCCAGGATGCCGATCATGCCGTACAGCATGGTGGCCGCCCCGCCCAGCACACCGGCCGGGACTGTGGCAATCAGCTCGCCGAACTTGGGCGAGAAGCTCAGCAGGATCGCGAACACGCCCGCCACCCAGTAGGCCGCCGTCGAATATACCTTGGTGGCGGCCATGACGCCGATGTTCTCCGCGTATGTGGTCGTGCCCGAGCCGCCGCCGAATCCGGCGAGGACGGTTGCGAGGCCGTCAGCCATCAGGGCGCGGCCGGAAACGTCGTCGAGGTTCCGCCCGGTCATGGTGGCCACCGACTTCACGTGCCCCACGTTCTCAGCCACCAGCACCAGCACTACGGGCACGAACAGGCCCACCACGCCCAGGTGGAATTCCGGCGTCTGGAAATGCGGCAGCCCGATCCACGCCGCGGCATCCATCTTTTCGTAGCTGACCTCGCCGCGCGCCATGGCCGTCAGGTAGCCGACCACCACGCCCGCCAGGATGCTCAGGCGGCCGAGAATCCCACGGAACAGCACGCTGACCAGGATGATCACCAGCAGGGTCACCAGCGCCGTGACGGGCGCCTTGTCGAAGTTGGTCTTCGCGGCGGGCGCCAGGTTCAGGCCGATCAGGGCCACGATGGCGCCCGTGACGATCGGCGGCATGGTCCGGTTGATCCATTCCGCGCCGAACCTGTGCACCACGGCACCGATGAGCGCCAGTACGACGCCGGCCAGCACCACTCCGCCCAGCGCGCCGGCCACGCCGTACTGCTGCTGGGACGCCAGGATGGGGGCGATGAAGGCGAAGCTGGAACCCAGGTAGCTGGGGACCCGGCCCTGGGTGATGACCAGGAACAGCAGGGTGCCGACGCCGGAGAACAGCAGGGTGGTGGCCGGCGGCATGCCCGTGATGATCGGCACCAGGAACGTGGCACCGAACATCGCCACCACGTGCTGCATGCCTACGCCGACGGTCAGCGGCCAGGCCAAGCGCTCCTCGGGCGCCACCACGTGGCCGGGGCGGATGGTCTTGCCGTTGCCGTGGAGCTTCCATTTGACGCCGAGCATGCTCATGGCAGGGGCCTTCCTCAGAAGAAATAACGGGGGTTCGCTGCCACTTTACCCCTGAAATGCGCGGCCCGCCTTGCGTGCTTTGACGCCGGATAGAGGACGTAGAGCGGGCCCCGCAACGGAGTTCAGTACCCGAGGTTGAAGCTTCGCACCGCCTCCCTGATGTCGTCCTCCACCAGGTCGGCGTTGATGGCCGCTGCCGCCGCCGATCCTTCGCTGGCGGCGGTTATGACCTGGGCCCGCGGATTCGCCAGGTTCCCCGCGACGTATACGCCGCGGACACTCGTTTGCCCGGTGCCGTCGGTGACCACCCAGCCGGCGTCGTCCGTTTCGCAGGCCAGGCCGTTGAGCAGGCCGTTGTTTGGCACAAAGCGCGGCGGGACAAACAGGGCGCCCCGCGGGACCAGCTTGCCGTCCGACATTTCGACGCCGGAAAGGTGCCCGTCCTGGGCCACTACCCGTTGGACCCTCCCCTCGACGATCCCGATGGCGCGGGCGGTCAGTTCGGTGCGCTGCTGCACGGTCAGGATCCCGGCGGGGATGAAGAGCACCACGTCCTTGGCCCACTGGCGGATCAGCTGGACATAGCGCACCGAGTCGGCGGAATTGCCGATGACCCCCAGCGGCCGGTCGCGCACCTCGTAGCCGTGGCAGTACGGGCAATGCAGCACGTCCTTGGCCCACAGTTCCGCCAGGCCCTCGATCTCCGGCAGTTCGTCGCGCAGGCCGGTCGCCACGAGCACGCGCCGCGCCGAAGTCCGCCGCCCGGCGGCGGGACCCTCGCCCGCGGGCCCGCTCGCGCCGGTGCCCGCGGTGCCGTCATCGGCCCGGCCGGAACCAGCCAGCAGCACCCGGAAACCGGAGGTGCCGGCCGGCACCACATCGAGGACGATGCCGTCGAGTACCTCGCCGCCGTAACCGCGCACCTCCTCCCGCCCGAGAGCCAGCAGCTCGCCGGGCGGCATGCCGTCCCGCGAGAGGAAGCCGTGCATGTGCGCCGCCGGCGCGTTCCGCGGAGACCCGGAATCCACCACCAGGACTTTCCTCCCGGCTCGGGAAAGGACCAAGGCCGCCGACAGTCCAGCCGCGCCGCCACCAATAACCACCACGTCGTATTCGCTCATGGATCCAAGGCTGGGCCGTCTTCCCTAAACCGGCAACAATCGTTGCTGTTTCCGGGAATTGAGGCTTGGATGGGTGGGTGGAGGACGACGTAAACGGGATCACGGCGGCACTCGATCAGGTGGGCGAACGGCTCAAACGGCTGCGGATACAGCGCGGCATCACACTGACGGCGCTAGCCGAAACCACGGGCATCTCGAAAAGTACCCTGTCCCGCTTGGAAACCGGACAACGCAGGCCGAGCCTGGAATTGCTGCTCCCGCTGGCGCAGGCATACCGGGTGCCGCTGGATGACCTGGTAGGCGCACCGGAGGTCGGCGACCCGCGGATCACGCTCAAGCCCCGCCAAGTCAACGGGCGGACGGTCATCCCCCTCACCAAGCAACCGGGCGGACTGCAGAGCTGGAAGATGGTGATCCCGGCGTCGAGTGCCGAACCCGATCCGCGCGTCCACGAAGGCTACGAATGGATGTACGTGCTGTCCGGGCGGCTGCGGCTCGTCCTGGGCGAACACGACCTCGTGCTCGGCCCCGGCGAGGTGGCCGAGTTCGACACCCGCGTGCCGCACTGGTTCGGGAGCGCGGGGGAGCAGTCGGTGGAACTCCTGAGCGTCTTCGGCGGGCAGGGCGAGCGGATGCACGTGCGGGCGAAGTCGGGCCCCAAGCGCTAGGAAGGGAGGGTGTGCCCAACGTCACGCGGCGTTAAGGGAATCGGCGGGAAACGCTTGAAGTTGCAACCATGGAAAGCAACAGTGCCCGGCCATCCCCGAAAGCCACGGGCCCAGCGAAAGGTATGCGAATGACAATCGCCCACGAAGAAGCAGTGATTGACGCCGCCGCAGTCGACGCCATTTTTGCCGAAGCCCGCACCGCCAACTCCTTTGCAGGCGTTGTCACCGATGAGCAGGCCCAGGCCATCTACGAACTGACCAAGTTCGGCCCCACCGCCTTCAACTCCCAGCCGCTCCGCGTCACCTACGTCCGCTCCGACGAGGCCCGCGCCAAGCTGGTGGACTCCCTCATGAAGGGCAACCAGGCCAAGACCGCCTCGGCCCCGCTGGTCGCCATCCTCAGCTACGACACCGCCTGGCACGAGCAATGGGACACCTTCCTCCCCGGCTACAACGCCCCCAAGGCCATGTACGACGCCGACGCCGAGGTCACCGCGGCCACCGGCAACAACAACGCCCACCTGCAGGCTGGCTACTTCATCCTCGCCGTCCGCTCCCTCGGCTTCGCCGCAGGCCCGATGACCGGCGCCGACTTCGCCGCGATCGACCGCGACTTCTTCCCGGCCGGCGACCAGAAGAGCTTCCTTGTGGTCAACATCGGCCAGCCCGGCCCGGATGCCTTCGGTGCAGCCAAGCCGAAGTTCGCCTACGACGACGTCGTCCGCACCGTCTAGGACTGACCTAAGGCAACACAGACAGAGGCCCGGGTGCCGCGCTCGCAGCGCGGCACCCGGGCCCTCTCGTTTAAGCCTGGTTCAGAGTGCCTGGTGGGAAACTGTCCCTATGCGGAACCTCATCATGGTGGTCTTCGTCGAGGAAGTGGCCGAGGGGCTCGTCTTTCCCCGCGACGACTGGCCGCTGCACATCACCCTGTTGAGGTTCGACCTCGCCGAAGCGGAAGGCCAGGAACCCTCCTCAGGCGGGATTCCCGACGTCGTCCAGCACCTCGCACAGCTCGCCGCGGCTCCCGTGGCGGGCGCACTGGGAGCCCGGCTCACCGTAGGAATCGAGGAGAAGTTCGGGCGCCAAGGTTCAATCCCGGTCAGCCTGGTGGATCACCACCCGCTGCTGCAGGGGCTCCACGAGGAACTGTTCGACGCCGTCGCGGAGTTGGGCGGGAATGTCGCCACCCCGCACCACACCCTGGAGGGCTACCGCCCGCACATCTCGCACCACAACGGCAAGCGGCCGCACGAGGGCGACGCCGTCCTGCTGGACCGCGTCGCCCTCGTGGACATGGCACCCGGCGGCAAGCACACCATCCGCCGGATTCTGAAGTTGTGGAGCCTGGATCCGGAGCAGCGCCCGGAGCCCGAAAGCTAGGCGATGACGCCGTCCACCAGCTTCTTGGCCTCGTCCTGGACCTGCTTCAGGTGATCGGCGCCCTTGAAGGACTCGGCGTAGATTTTGTAGACGTCCTCGGTGCCGGAGGGGCGGGCCGCGAACCAGGCGTTTTCGGTGACCACCTTGAGGCCGCCGATCGAGGCGCCGTTGCCGGGGGCCTCAGTGAGCTTGGCGGTGATGTCCTCGCCGGCCAGGGTGGTGGCGGTGACGTCCTCTGCGGAGAGCTTGCCGAGCTTGGCCTTCTGCTCGCGTGTGGCGGCGGCGTCGATGCGGGCGTAGACGGGGGCGCCGAACTGATCGGTGAGGCCCTTGTACAGCTGCGAGGGCGAGGAACCGGTCACGGCCGTGATCTCGGAGGCGAGCAGGGCCAGCAGGATGCCGTCCTTGTCGGTGGTCCACACGCTGCCGTCCAGCTTGTTGAAGGAAGCGCCTGCGGACTCCTCGCCGCCGAACGCACCTTCGCCGGAGAGCAGGCCGGGCACGAACCACTTGAAGCCCACCGGGACCTCAACCAGCTTGCGGCCGAGGCCCGCGGCCACGCGGTCGATGATCGAGGACGACACAAGCGTCTTGCCCACCACGGAGGCCGGATTCCAGCCGCTGCGGTTGCGGTAGAGGTAGTCGATCGCGACGGCGAGGTAGTGGTTCGGGTTCATCAGCCCGCCGTCGGGAGTGACGATGCCGTGGCGGTCGGCGTCGGCGTCGTTGCCGGTAGCGACGTCGTAGCGGGCGTCCCCGGACGCGACCTTCTGGATCAGGGAGGCCATGGCCGACGGCGAGGAGCAGTCCATGCGGATCTTCTCATCCCAGTCGAGGGTCATGAATGCCCACTGCGGGTCCACGGTGGGGTTCACCACCGTGAGGTCCAGCTGGTGGCGCTCGCCGATCTCGCCCCAGTAGTCCACGGAGGCGCCGCCCATCGGGTCGGCGCCGATGCGCACGCCGGCGCGGCGGATGGCGTCCAGGTCCAGCACGGCGGGTAGGTCGTCCACATAGCTGCTGAGGAAGTCGAACTTGCCCGTGGTTCCGGCCTTGAGGGCGTCATTGAGCGGGATGCGCTTGACGCCGCGCAGTCCGTCTTCCAGCAGTTCGTTGGCGCGGTTGGCGATCCAGCCGGTGGCGTCGGTGTCGGCCGGGCCGCCGTGCGGCGGGTTGTACTTGAAGCCGCCGTCGGCCGGCGGGTTGTGGCTGGGGGTGACCACGATGCCGTCCGCCTGCGGGGTGCCGGGCGCGGCTTCCCGGTTGTACTTGAGGATGGCGTGGCTGAGGGCCGGCGTCGGCGTGTAGCCGTGGCGGGCATCGATCAGCACGGTGACGCCGTTCGCGGCGAGGACTTCAAGGGCGGAGTTCTGCGCGGGTTCGCTCAGTCCATGGGTGTCCTTAGCGAGGAACAGCGGCCCGGTGATGCCCTGGCCGGCGCGGTATTCGACGATCGCCTGCGTGATGGCGAGGATGTGGCCCTCGTTGAAGGACGCCTTCAGGCTCGAGCCGCGGTGGCCGGACGTACCGAACGCCACCCGTTGCGAGGGATCGCCCAGATCCGGCTTGACGTCGTAATACGCGTCAAGGAGGGCGGTGAGGTCTACAAGGTCCTGGGGAAGGGCAACTGTGCCCGCACGGCTAGCCATTGCCCCAGCATGCCAGACCGGTTCATGCCGCTGAAGAGATATGACCGCGAATTGGCCCCTGTGACGGAGCGTGTGGCCGCAAACGCCGGAGGATTCATCGTCCGTTTACCTGCAGTGCGGCGGTAGGCTGGGCAAAACAGCACTTCACAAGGGGGAACTCATGAGTGAGCAGCCAGGCAAGCCCGACGAAACGTCCAAGAACGACGCTCCGCAGGGGTACGAACCGCCGTCGTTCAGCCCGCCGGGCCCGGAGCCGTACGGGTCCGAAAAACAGGGTTCCGGCCAGCCGGATTCTGAGCAGTACGGCCAGCCGGCCGCCCAGCCCGACGCTTACGGCCAGCAGCCCTATGGCCAGCCCGCGGCCTATGACCAGCAGCAGCCATACGGACAACAGCCTTATGGCCAGCCTGCCGGCCCCTACGGCCAGGCGCCCGGCCAGGCAGCGTACGGTCAGACAGCTTATGGCCAGCCTGCCAGCCCCTACGGCCAGCCCGCCTACTATGGCGTGCCCGCCGAGCCCAAGGGCTTGAGCATCGCCGCCATGATCTGCGGCATCGTCGGCCTGGTGACGGGTGGTTTCCTGGGACTGCCCTCGATCGCGGCCGTGATCCTGGGCCACATCGGCCTGAAGAAGGAACCCGCCGGCCGCGGTTTCGCCCTGACCGGCCTCATCACCGGCTACATCGGCGTGCTCTTCGGCGTGCTGTGGCTCGTCTTCATCATCATCGGCCTGACGATGGCGTCGCAGTACAGCGGCTACCGCTACTGACAGACGACGACGGCGGCGGGCACTTCGGCGGGAATCCCGCCAAGGTGCCCGCCGCCGTCGCTGTTTAACAGTCGCTGTTTAACAGTCGCTGCGCGACTAGGTGCGGCTAGCGCACGCCCGCCATCAGCTTCTTGATGGCCGGGGTGCCGGCGGCCAGGGCCACGGCCAGCACCACCGCGGCACCGCCGACGCCCACGAAGTACGGCAGTTCGTCCTTCGGGTTGTACAGGCCGGCCAGGATGCCCGCGAGCGTGGTGCCCAGGGACACGGACAGGAAGAACAGCGCCACCATCTGGGTGTGGAAGGCCTGCGGGGCCAGCTTGGTGCTCACGGACAGGCCGATGGGGGACAGGAACAGCTCCGCCAGGGTGAAGAGGAACAGGATGCCCACCAGTGCGAGCAGCGGGGTCTTGCCTTCCCCGGCCAGCGGGATGAACGCCAGGAACGCCAGGCCCATCACCAGCAGGCCGGCGGCGAACTTCATGGGCGAGCTCGGCTGCTTGTGGCCCAGCTTGGTCCACAGTGCGGCCATGACGCCGGCGAAGATGATGATGAACACCGGGTTGATCGACTGCACCCAGGCGGCCGGCATCTCCCAGCCGAACAGGCTGCGGTCCAGCTTCTCCTCGGAGTACACGGCGATGAACGTGAACTGCTGCTGGAACAGGGCCCAGAACGCGGCGGAGGCAATGTAGAGCGGGATGAAGGCCACCACGCGGCTGCGTTCCACGGCGGAGACCTTGGGGCTGCGGAAGATCAGCACGAAGTAGATCACCGAGGCGCCGATTGCGGCGTAGGCCATGGAGCGGGCCAGGTTCTGCGCGTTGACCGTTCCGGTGCCCAGCAGCACGGCGATCGCGACGGCGATGCCCAGGAAGATGAGCCCGTAGCGGCTGCGGCCGGTGGCGGGCAGCGGGTTCGGCACGTGGTGCGCTTCCTGCGGCAGCTTGCTGCGGTTGATCGCGTAGATGGCCAGGCCGATCGCCATGCCGATCGCGGCGGCGCCGAAGCCCCAGTGGAAGCCGTTGCTTTCCTGGAGCCAGCCGGTCACCAGCGGGCCCACCAGGCCGCCGATGTTGACGCCCATGTAGAAGATCGAGAAGCCGGCGTCGCGGCGCTCGTCCTTTTCCTCGTACAGCGTGCCCACCAGCGCGGTGGCGTTGGCCTTGAGTCCGCCGGAGCCGACCGCCACCAGCACGAGGCCGGCGATCAGGCCGGGGATGCCGGGAAGCAGGGCCAGGGCCACGTGGCCGGCCATGATCAGGAGGGCGGAGCCGAAGAGGACGCGTTCGGAGCCGAAAATCCGGTCAGCCAGCCAGGCGCCCAGGATCGTGGAAAGGTACACGCCGCCGCCGTAGGCGCCCACCAGGCCGGCAGCCAGGGTCTGGTCGATGGCCAGGCCGCCCTGCTCGGCGGTGAAGTACATGTAGTAAAGGAGGATTCCCTGCATTCCGTAGAAGGAGAATCGCTCCCACATCTCCACGGAAAACAGGCTGGCCAACATCTTTGGGTGGCCAAAAAAAGAGGTGTCCGCCGGGGTTTTGGCCGGGGACACCGTATCTAAATGAGTGCTCATTTACACCATGCTGACACTGAATGGTAGTCAAAGTCACATCGTGGACACCCGGGACGCGGCGGTCCGGGTTGCGGAACGGCTCGCTCAGACCGGCAGGACCGGCGTTCCCCGTTGCTCCTCGAGCTGTGCCGCGAGCTGCAGGAGCAACAGTTCCGAGCCCGATTTGCCGATCAGTTGGATGCCCGTCGGCAGCTCGCCGGGCAGACTGGTGGGGACACTGACCGCGGGCAGCCCGCACACATTCACCATGGAGGACCAGGGCGCGAATTCGCACTGCCGGCGGTAGTCGTCGTCGGGGTCGCCGTCCCAGCTGCCGCCCGCGCCGCTGAACCAGCCCACCGGCCGCGCCGTCTGCGCCAATGACGGCGTGAGGATGGCGTCCCACTGCCCGTACTGCGCAATGGTGTCCTGGCTGAACCGGCGCAGGAATGCGACGGCCTCGGCCACCTTCCGTGCGCTGCGCTGCTGGGCCCGTTTCCGGAAGGTCCGGGTGAGGGGCGTCAGGAGCGCCTCGCGCTGCGGCAGGATCCGGGCGCTCCCGACGCCGGCCGTCCACGCCGCGGTGAACGCGTCCGGGTAGCGGTTGTCATAGCGGACCTCGGCTTCGAAGACTGCGTGGCCGGCGGCTTCAAGGAGCGCGATGCCCCGGTCCAGCCCGGCCAGGGCTTCGATGCTGGTGTCGAACGGGAAGGCGCCGCTCCACGGGCTGTCGAGGCTGACGCCGATCCGCAGCCGCTGCGGTGCACTCCGGACTCCGTTGAGGTAGCCGCCGTCGGGCTGCGCCTCGCGGGAGACCAGGGCGTCCAGCATCAGCGCGGCGTCCGCGGCGTTGCGGGCCAGCGGCCCGGCCACCACCAGGCGCGCGGAGTCTCCCGGACTTTCGCCGGCCGGCACCAGCCCGCGTCCGGGTTTCAGGCCGAGGACCCCGCAGGCAGCGGCGGGGATGCGGATGGATCCGCCGCCGTCGCTGCCCGGCGCGAACGGCAGGAACCCGGCCGCCACCGCCGCGGCGCTGCCGCCCGAGGAACCGCCGGAACTGCGGCTCAGGGCGTGCGGATTGCGCGACGGCGGCGCGATCCGGTTCTCGCTGTAGGCCGTCAGCCCGAACTCGGGAACCTGGGTCTTGCCCAGCGAGATGGCTCCCGCGCCTTTGAGCGCGGCGGCCAGCGCGCCGTCGGCCGGCGCCGGCTTGTGTTCCAGTGCTGCACTGCCGTGCGTGGTCACGACGCCGGCCACATCCGTCAGGTCCTTGAACGCCAGCGGGATTCCATGCAGCGGAGACAGTTCGGGGAGGCGGCCTTCCCGCCGGAGCCGCGCGTGCACTGCGTCTGCCTCATCGGCGTCGAGCAGTGCCTGTTCCGCCGTGACGGTGACGAAGGCACCAAGCAGGTGGTTGCGCGCGGCGATCCGCGACAGGAAATGCGCGGCCACTTCGCGGGCGGAAATGTCCCCGGTGGCGAGGCCGTCCCGCAGTGCGACGGTGCCCAGCTCATGCAATTCAGCCAAGGAAACGCGGCTCCAGACGTTCTTCAGTAACCGTCCCGTCCGCGGCGGTGATCCGGTACGCCGCCCGGTCCCGGACTTCGGCTACCACCTCCACCAGGTCCGTGCCCCGGTACACCAGCCCGACGCCGTCGTCGGTGCAGTGCGTTTCGCCCAGCACGCCCTCGGCCACCAGGCGGTGGACCATCGGCCGGCGGGCCGGCTCGGAGTCGAAGTGGACGCCGTTCCCGTAGGGAAGCAGGGCCAGGCCGTTGGTGACCGGCTGCAGCTCGGGGCCGAAGGAATCGGTGGTGCCGCCCTGGAACCAGCAGATGGACCCGGCCGAGACGCCCGCCAGCACCACCCCGGACTCCCAGACCCGGCGGATCACGGTGTCCAGGCCATGCGCCCGCCACACCGCCAGGAGGTTCACCACCGAGCCGCCGTGCACCCACACCACATCCTGCTCCAGCAGGTACCCTTCCGGGTCCTCCTGGTTGGGCATCGTGAAAAGGTTCAGGTGGCTCAGGTCGAAGCCGGCGATCCGGGCCGCCTGGTCCATCTCCGCGGCGAACCAGCGCTGGTCCCCGGACGCCGTGCCGAGGTGTGCGATCCGCGGCGCCCGACCGGACACTCCGGAAAGCTCGACGGCGTAATGCACCAGGCGGTCGAACTCCAGACGGGTGCGCTGCCCTGACTTGTAGCCGCCGGAGGTGGCCAGGATGGTGGGTTCTCCGGCTGGCATGACAGTTCTCCTAGGCGTGTTTCGATACCTTTCCCGCTCACCCTAGCGCCGGCTGACGGGAGCCGGAAGCGGGCCGGGTTCGGCGGGCCGTAAGCTGGTAAGGAGTCGAAGAGGAGCATAAGGACCGATGAGCGATTTCGAAACAGTCCCGGCAAATGAAGTCCCGGAAGGCGCAGTCATCCTGGACGTGCGGGAAGAGTACGAGTGGGCTGCCGGGCATGTGGCCGGGGCGCTGCACATTCCGCTCGACCAGCTGCCGGTGCGCCTCGAAGAGCTCGACGCCGACGAGGACCTCTTCATCATCTGCCGCACCGGCGGTCGGTCCATGCGAGCTGCACAGTGGCTGGCGGGACAGGGCTACACCGCCACGAATGTCGCCGGCGGCATGGACATGTGGTTCGAAGCCGGCCGGCCCATGGTGTCGGACAACGGCCTGAAGCCCGTAGTCCTCTGACGCCGCGCCGCCACCCAACGCATAACCACTAAGGAATATTCGATGTCGGCATCCGAGCTGCGCTACACCTTCCTGGGCCCGGAGGGCACTTTCACCGAGGCGGCCTTGCTGCAGGTTCCCGGCGCTGCCGAGGCCACCAGGGTGCCGTGCTCCAGCGTGAACACCGCCCTGGACCGCGTGCGGCAGGGAGAGGCGGACGCCGCGATGGTGCCGATCGAGAACTCGGTGGAAGGCGGCGTCACGGCAACGCTCGATGCGATTGCCACCGGTCCGGAGCTGCGGATCGTCCGGGAAACGCTGGTTCCCATCACTTTCGTTGTGGTGGCCCGCCCCGGCATGAGGGTCGAGGATATCCGCCGGATCTCCACCCACAGCCATGCCTGGGCACAGTGCCGCCTGTGGATCGAGGAAAACATCCCGGGCGCGGAATATGTCCCGGGATCCTCCACCGCCGCTGCCGCCGTCGGCCTCCTCGAGGATGAGCCGCAGTACGACGCCGCCATCTGCGCGCCGCTCGTGGCCGCCGAACGCCCCGGCCTGACCATCCTCGCCGAGAACATCGGCGACAACCCCGGTGCCGTGACCCGCTTCGTGCTCGTCAGCCGCCCGGGTCCCCTCACACCGCGCACGGGCGCAGACAAGACCACCGTGGTGGTCCCGCTGCCCGAGGACCGGCCCGGCGCCCTGATGGAGATCCTGGACCAGTTCGCCTCCCGGGGCGTGAACCTGAGCCGCATCGAATCCCGGCCGACGGGCCAGTACCTGGGGCATTACTTCTTCAGCATCGACGCCGACGGCCACGCCGAAGACGCCCGCGTGGCGGACGCCCTCGCAGGCCTGCACCGGATCAGCCCCGCCACCCGCTTCCTGGGCTCCTATGCCAGGGCGGACCAGGAGAAGACGGCGGTTGTTCCGCACACCTCTGATGAGGCGTTTGCCGCCGCCCACGCCTGGGTGAACGGCATCCTGGCCGGTGCGCCGGGCGTGGTTCCGGACACGGAGGGAACGCCGGTCCCGTGACCGGGAATCCGGCCGGGCAGCCCCCTACCGCCGGGTAAGAACAGTGCGTATGCTTGCCTGATCCATAAGGGATGGACCATGCCCCAAACGGAGGGAGCGGGCCATGACAGACAAGAGCAGCGACGCCGGCGGCCAGGGAATGATCGTCAACCCGAAACCGACAGTGGAAAACCAGGACTGGGACGGGGACGACGCCGACCGCGCCGACCGCCTGCGCTTCGAGGAAGAGCAGGCCATGATCCGCGAGCAATCCGAGGCCCGGGCGGCGGCAAAAGCAGCGGCCGAGGCGAAGGACGAGAAGGACGCCAGCTAAGCGTCGTCCCGAGGGCCCCGACGCGAGCTTGCGAGCGTTGGGAAGGGACCTACGCGGCGTCGCTAGCGGACCCGCACCAGCAATGACCGTGCTTCCACCCTGACGGTGACTTCTGTCGCCGCGCCGGCGGGGTCGCCGTCAAGCTGTGTGGCCATCGGTTCGGAGCTCCGGATCACCACTTTGCCTGAACGGTAGAAATTCATCACCGGCAGGTTCCTGTTGTGCTTGAACAGCACCTTGGCGTACATCGCAAGCCAGCCGATGGCGCTGCGCGGGCTCATGACCACCACGTCGAGCATGCCGTCGTCGATCATGGCTTCGGGGATGAAGTCGATGCCGCCCGGGATCAGACCGCAATTGGCGAAGAGCACGCTGCGGATCTTGCGCGACTGTTCAGGTTCGCCGTCCAGGGAGATGCTGACGCGCTTCCGCCGGCCCGGCAGGTGCCGCACCCCGGCCTCGGTGTACGCCAGCCAGCCCACGGCCTTCTTGAGCCCTGCGTTGGTGTCGCCCACCACCTCGGCGTCCAGGCCCATGCCCGCGATGACCAGGAAGACGTGTTCGGAGGATTCGCCGGTGCGGCTGTTGGTGATGCCCATCAGGGCGGTATCGATATAACGCTGGTGGCCGAACAAGGCCGTGTGGACGTTGCCCCGGAGGTCATTGACGTCCAGGTCGAGGTTGCGGGCCAGCAGGTTGCCGGTCCCCAGCGGAACCAGGCCCATCGGGGTGGCGGTTCCCGCGAGGGCCTCGGCCACCACCCGCACTGTGCCGTCGCCGCCGCCCACCAGGACGACGTCGGCCCCGTAGTCCAGCGCCGCGCGGGCCTGGGCATGGCCGGGATCCTCAGCTGTGGTCTCGAAGAAAACGGGCGCATCCCAGCCGGCAAGCTCGCAGGCATCGGCGATCTCGCTGCGGGCTTCCAGCGAATGCCCTTTCACCGGGTTGAGCACCACGGCCACTTTCTGGGCGCCGGGCATCGCCTTGTGGGATTCGCCGCGCACCGCGCTCCTGATGTGCCGGGCCTTGAGTCGGCGCACACCCCACCAGCTGGAGACCAGGAAAACCACCATGCCCCCAGCGAGAATCGCGTAAAGCATCCAGTCGCCCATGATGCTCCAAGATTATCCCGGCGCGCCGCCCTTCCGGACCGCGCGTTGAATTCGGCCAGCCACCGCGACCAGCACCGCGCAATGACCGCGGAGGGCGCCTGCGATTAGATACCCTTGTCAGGTGATCGACGTAAAAGACCTCAGCGAAAACCCGGACAAGTTCCGTGCCAGCCAGCGCGCCCGCGGAACGGACGAGTCCCTGGTGGATGCGATCATCGCCGCCGACGCCGAACGACGCGCCGCGCTGATCCATTTCGAGACGCTGCGGGCCGAGCAGAACGCCTTCGGCAAGAAGGTCGCCCAGGCCAAGGGCGAGGAGAAGCAGGCCCTGCTGGCCGAGGTCAAGGAACTCGCGAACGCCGTGAAGGCCGCCTCGGCTGATGCCGACGCCGCCCAGGCCAAGCACGACGAACTCCTGCGCATCATCCCCAACCTCATCATCGACGGCGTGCCCGAAGGCGGCGAGGACGACTTCGTGGTGGTCAAGACCGTCGGCACCCCGCGCGAATTCCCGGACTTCGAACCGAAAGACCACCTGGAAATCGGCGAGCTCATCGGCGCCATCGACATGGAACGCGGCGCCAAGGTTTCCGGTGCCCGCTTCTACTTCCTGCGCGGCGTGGGCGCCCGCCTGGAGATGGCGCTGCTGCAGATGGCCATGGACCAGGCGATCGAGGCCGGCTTCATCCCGATGATCACCCCCACCCTGGTGCGCCCGGAGACCATGCAGGGCACCGGTTTCGATGTGAAGCACGACGCCGAGATCTACCGTCTCGCCGAAGACGACCTTTACCTTGTGGGCACCTCCGAGGTAGCTCTGGCCGGTTACCACGCGGACGAGATCCTGGACCTCTCCGGCGGCCCCATCCGCTATGCAGGCCAGAGCTCCTGCTACCGCCGCGAGGCCGGTTCGCACGGCAAGGACACCCGCGGCATCATCCGCGTCCACCAGTTCAACAAGGTGGAGATGTTCATCTACACCACGGTGGAAGAGGCCGAGGCCGAGCACGCACGCCTCCTCGCCTGGGAAGAGGAAATGCTCGCCAAGTGCGAGCTGCCCTACCGCGTGATCGACACCGCCGCCGGCGACCTCGGCATGTCCGCGGCCCGCAAGTTCGACTGCGAAGCCTGGGTCCCCACCCAGCAGGCCTACCGCGAGCTCACTTCCACCTCGAACTGCACCACGTTCCAGGCGCGCCGCCTCAACGTGCGCGAACGGGCCTTCACCGAGGACGGCACGCCCAAGGGCACCCGCTCGGTGGCCACGCTGAACGGCACCCTGGCCACGACGCGCTGGATCGTCGCCATCCTTGAGCACCACCAGAACCCGGACGGCTCCGTCAACGTCCCCAAGGCGCTGCAGAAGTACCTGGGCGGCCTCGAGGTGCTCCCGGTTCTGTAGGAGCCGGTCCTGTCGTTGCCGGCTTGGGGGCGCGGAATCCGCGCCCCCAGGTCTTCACGGCGAATTCATCTGCTGCTGTGGTGCCGGTCCTAGTGGCTGTCAGCGGGCTCTGCAACACTAAGGACCATGACTACTTTGACTGACTCCTCAGTCGCTGGCATCGATGACCAGCGGAATGCAAACCACAAGCTCATGATCGCCCTGGATGTCGACGGCACCCTGGTGGACCACGACGGCCACATGTCGCCCGGCGTCCGCGAGGCCGCCCAGGGCGTTGTCGCGCAAGGCCACGACGTCCTCATCGCCACCGGCCGCTCCCTCAACGCCACCCTGCCCGTGATCGAACAGATCGGCCTGGAACGCGGGTACGCGGTGTGCTGCAACGGCGGCGTGACCCTGCGCCTGGACCCGGCCCTGGACGCGGGCTACGAGATCATCCATAAGGCCACCTTCGATCCCGCCCCGGCCCTCAAGGCCCTCCGCGAACGGCTTCCCTCCGCCAAGTACGCGCTGGAGGACGAGGCGGGCAACTTCCTCTCGACCGAACGCTTCCAGGACGCCAGCTTCGGCGTCGAGGCCGTCGGCGTCGACTTCCAGACCATGCTGGACGCCACCGCGGTGCGCGTCGTCGTCTTCAGCAGCGAGAACACCCCGGAGGAGTTTTCCACCGCCATCCGGCAGATCGGCCTCTCCGGCGTCACCTATTCCGTGGGTTGGACCGCGTGGCTCGACATCGCGGCCGCCGGTGTCACCAAGGCCAGCGCGCTGGAACAGCTGCGCCGCCGGCTCGGCACTCACCGCAGCCACACGCTCGCCGTCGGCGACGGCCGTAACGACATCGAGATGCTCGAATGGGCTGGCCGCGGCGTCGCCATGGGCCAGGCCCCGGAGGAAGTGATCGCCGCCGCGGACGAGGTCACCGCCTCGGTGTACGACGACGGCGCCGCCGCCGTGCTGCGCGGCCTCCTGTAAGTGCCGCCCGGCTCTGCGGGCCTGCCCGGAGCCTGCCTACGTGAAGTGCGTGTCGATGGGACCGCTGCCGGCCTTGTCGACGATGGCCTGGGCCACGTCACGGAGCTTGATGTTCCGGTTGCTTGAGGCCCTCTTGATGATTTCCATGGCTTCAGCCTGGCTGCACCGGTTCTGGGCGATGATGATGCCTGTCGCGACGTCGATTACGGTCCGGGACGACATCGCGGCCCGGAGGTTCTCCGAAGTCTGGCTGTGCTGGGCAATGAGAACGGCCAGCCGGAGGCCCTTCGACGCCTGTTGCACGTAGTCACTCGCCCGCTGGATCGCTGCCGGGTCAAAGCCGCGCACGGTTTCGGAATAGAGGTTCAGGCCGGCCTTGGCGGTGTCGTCAGGGAGCTGGAATGGCAGCGCCAAGACGGAACGGACACCGTTCTTGGCGGCTACTTCGGTATAGTCGGGCCAGGTCTCGTCATTCTCGAGGTCCGGGATGCTGATCTGCACTCCCGTCCGGGCGGCGGTGAGGCACGGGCCTTCTTCGAACTGGTATTGCAGTTCATCGAGCAGCCGGGCGCGGTCGTCACTGCTCGCGACGGTGGTGGCAGAGCGGTGGCGGATCAGGGTGACACCGCAGAAGACCCTGGCCCCGGGGGAACTGAGCATGGCAGCAGAGTGGCGCGCCAACTCAGTAAGGAACGCCTCGACGTCGGGGGTATCGAGAAGCAAATCCTGGATGTCCGCGGCGACAAATTGCGCATCGCTTGCTTGCTGGTCTTCCATGTGGATCTCCGATCCCCGCCTCAGGCTGCTCTTGATGACTGCTCTTCGAGCCTAAACCTGGACACCCGTTGAAAGCCATTGACAAGTATGCTTCCCTTTTAGGGAGTCCTGCAGCCGGCTCACCCTCTATGCGTATGCCCAAGGGTGAACCAAAGTGCAGCAAGCCAAGTCATCGCCTTCCCCCGAAAGTACCATCAGGCGGAGCTTCCGGGATGGTCTTGTCCTGGACCACCTCCATCTTGCGAAATCCATCGCCGCCCGCTATTCCGCCCAGGCCCACGACCTCGAAGACGTCCGCCAGGTAGCGTACATGGGCCTGATCAAGGCGGCGCGGGCATATGACGAATCCAAAGGCGGCAGCTTCCCGGCCTACGCCGCGCCAACAATTGCGGGCGAGGTGAAGAGATACCTCCGGGACCACACCTGGGTGGTGCGGCCGCCACGTCCTGTCCAGGACATGCGGCGCCAGGTGCTGGTCCGGACCGAGGAAATGGCCCAGGCCCTGCAGCGCTCCCCGTCGCCGGAGGAAGTAGCGGCCGACCTTCGCATGGATCCTTGCCAGGTGCGTGAAGCCTTGTTGGCCGGCACCAGCAAGCGGCCCGATTCGCTGGATGCCCCGGCGGGAGAAGATGGGGACGGTCTCCAAGGTCTGCTGTCGGGCGCCAGCGGACCGGGGGACCGGCTGGAGGATCTCCTTGCCCTGCGGACTGTGATCCGGAGCCTCCCGGCAGAGGACCGACGGCTGTTGTACCGGCGGTACTACCTGGAGGAAACGCAGTCCGTCATCGCCGGGTCGCTGGGGATGTCCCAGGTGCAGGTTTCCCGGAAGCTCGCCAAGGTTCTGGTTGCCCTCCAGGGCCAACTGCTCGACGCGGAAGCCCGCCCCCACGAACGCGTTGCGCCTCAAACCCGGGCGCCGCGGGGCCGGGTCGGTCCGGCTCCGGCCCTTAGGAAGTCAGCCTTGCCCTAGGGTCCGGCCGCACGAAAATTTTTCACCCCAGCGATGTTTAGCGTGGCGTGACCCGGGGAACGTTGCGGGTATGGGAGTAACCGGAGCGCGCATGCGCGCGGAGGAGCCATTGGGGCCGGCTGAATGAGCCGCGTCCTGGTGGCAAGGCTGGACACCATGGGCGAGGTGCTCGTCTCGGGGCCCGCGCTGCGTGCCGTGGCCAACGGAATCAGGACGGACGGCAGCCGCCCCAACGACGTCGTGCTGCTCTGCGGGCCTGAAGGCGCGGACGCCGGAGAGATGCTCCCGGGCGTCACCGCGGTATACACATGGTCCAGCCCCTGGAACGGGAACCGGTCACCGGCCGCCACCGCCGGGGTGACCAATGATCTCCTTGAATTCGTCCGCAGTTCCCGGATTGAGGAAGCCGTTATCCTGACGTCCTCGCACCAATCGCCGCTTCCGCTGGCGATGCTCCTGCGCCTGGCTGGTGTCCGGCGGATCACGGGTGCTGCCACGGACGGGGCGGGGACCTTGTTGGACGTCCGGCTCACTCCAGGCGAAGACTTCCCCGAAGACCAGGCCGAGGCCGTCCGCGCCTTGGCTATCGCGCGGGCTGCGGGCTTCGACCTTCCCCACGGTGACGACGGCAAGCTCCATATCAACCCTGAACCAGACGATCTCGTCACTGAACTCTCGGACGAAGGGCCTTACATCGTGGTCCATCCCGGCACGGCGGCACCGGCCAGGGCATGGCCGGTGCTGCATCACGCTGCCACGGTGGAACTCCTCGAGGCCGACGGCCACCGGGTGGTGGTTACCGGAGGCCAGGCCGAAGCTTCCCTCACGGCAACGGTGGCAGGACCCTCTGCCACCAACCTCGGCGGCAGGACCAGCCTGCGCACGCTCGCAACGCTCCTGGAGGGGGCCGCCGTCGTAGTCACCGGCGACACTGGACCCGCACATCTGGCCGCCGCCGTCGGGACGCCCGTTGTGTGCCTCTTTTCGCCAGTGGTCCCGGCGATCCGTTCGGCGCCGTACGGGGTGCCGATGGAACTGCTGGGTGACCAGGAAGCGGCTTGCAAGGGGACCCGGGCGCGGAGATGCCCTGTCCCGGGCCACCCGTGCCTGAGTTCAGTGAGCCCCGATCAGGTTTTGGAGGCCGTGAAACGGCTGTTGGGTGGTGTCTCCTCCCTGGCCACCCGACGCACGGTGCGCAATCCATGAGAACCAGCCTCACCAATGAAAGGAACCTAATGAAAAAGCAAGCACCAGGCCGCGTCATCGTGACCGGGGGCGGCTCCGGGCTTGGCGCGGCGATCGTCGAGGTCATCCTCGACGCCGGTGGTACACCCTTCGTGTTCGACCTGGACGTCAGCAGCGTGATCGGCGCGAAATCGTTGCAGGTGGACGTCTCGGACCGGGGCGCCGTGGAGCGGGCGGTGAGGGAGGCAGCCGAGATCCTCGGCGGCCTCGACGGCGTGGTGACGGCAGCCGGAATCGACCGTTGCGGAAAGCTGGAGGACGTCGCGGCGGAGGAATGGGAAAGCGTCATCGGGGTGAACCTCCTGGGCACCGTTTCCGTGGTGCGCGCCGCCCTGCCGTATCTCAAGGAAACCCATGGCCGCGCGATCACCATTGCTTCCACGCGCGGTCTCCGGGCACCCGCGGATGCCACGGCGTACTGCGCCTCGAAGTTTGGCGTCATCGGGTTCAGCAGGGCGCTGGCCGCGGAAACCGCGGGCGTCATCGGCGTCACAGCCATCATCCCCGGCGGGATGAAGACGCATTTCTTCGACGATCGCGATGAGCAGTACAAGCCGCAGGATGACTCGAAGCTCAACGACCCCATGAACGTGGCCCATGCAGTGGTCTTTGCGCTCTCCCAGCCGATCGGCAGCGAGGTGCGTGAACTGGTCATCTGCCCCGCAGAGGAAGGCTCATGGCCGTAGGCACTTCCTGAAGCGCCGGCCTCGGTGGTGCCCCCCGATTGGGGGTGGGGGCACCGCCGTCGCCGGGTTTTATGTTTCCCACCACGCAGGCCGCCGCGAACGCTGTAGGCGCCGCCACTGTGGGATGCATGCTGACGAGGGCACCCAACGGCGCGTAGAGGACTAGGCAGCCTTGCCCCGAGCTGTCGAGCCAGGGATGAAGGCCAAAACTTCATTCAGTTGATGTGATTGAACTCACGCCGAGGGGGTACTCGCCCGTTGATAGTAATCAGGCTTACTATCCCGGCTGCTGTCCGCAGCCTGCCAACTGTGGAAAGAGAGCGAAAATGACTGAGAGCCAATCGCCGCAGGACGGAAGCTTCGCGGCGCAACAGACAGGTGTCCCCGCCGGGACCGGGCCCTCTTCCGGAAGCTACGTTGATACGCCGCTTGAAATGGATCCGGATCCTGCCGCCCCCGGCTACCAAGCGGGATCAAACGCCGGATCCGGCACGGTGGAAACCGCCAGGCAGGAAGCTGCGGGTGTGGCCGACGTTGCCAGGGACGCCGCCGGCGGGGTTATCGACGTCGCCAAGTCCGAGGCTTCACACGTGGCCCAGGACGTGAAGATGAATGCCCGGCAGCTGTTCACGCAGACCAAGGGAGAACTGGCGGAGCAGGCAGCAACGCAGCAGCAGCGCGTCGCCGAAGGCCTGTGGTCCATCTCCGACGAACTGTCCGCCATGGCCAACACATCCCAGGAAGGCGGCGTGGCCACAGACCTGGTCCGGCAGGCAGCCCAGCGTTCCTCCGCGGTGGCCGCCTGGTTGGAAAACCGGGATCCAGGATCGCTCCTTGACGAGATGAAGAGCTTTGCCCGCCGCAGGCCCGGGGCGTTCCTCCTCTTGGCTGCGGGCGCCGGCGTGCTGGCGGGGCGGCTTGGCCGTGGAATGGCGGAGAACGCCGCCGCTGATGCTTCGGACACCACTGCCGCAACACCGCGGGACGGCTCCTACCGCAACGCCGCCGCAACGCGTGCGGGCAGCTATCCCGCCACCGGCGGCGCAGTGCCGCCGCCTCCCGTGAACCTGCCCGGACCGCAAACCACCACTGCCGGGTACGGATCCGAGCCCACCGCGGGGTACGGCACCACGACCGGAATGGCCGGAACGGCCGGCACTGCGGGCTATGGAGACGCCGCCAGGTATGGAACAAGCCCCAACAACGCAGTGCCTGACGGCGCAATGCCCGCCAGCGGCTATGACCCGGGCGTGGTGTACGACGCCGGCAAGACTGCTGGCGCGGAAGGCTCACCTGCCGGGTACGGGGCGGACCCCGGCAGGGTCAAGGCCCATGGCGACCCGCTCGCGGGAGCCTTTGACCCGGCTAATCCGGACACACCGGAATATGGAGGTCCCCGATGAGCAGCCCCGCGGACCTGCCTCCCACCGAAGCCCACGTCAAGGCCGAAACCATGCCCCTCGGGGAGTTGCTGGCCGACCTGACGCGCGACGTATCCACGCTGATGCGCCAGGAAGTGGAGCTGGCCAAAGCCGAGCTCAAGGAGTCGGCCGGCAAGGCTGCCAAAGGCGGCGGAATGCTTGCGGGGGCCGCCTGGGCCGGGCACCTCGCCGCGGTGTTCGTTTCCCTTGCCGTGTGGTGGGCCCTCGGCCAGCTCATCGGACTGGGCTGGTCCGCGCTCCTAGTGGCGGTCGTCTGGGGCATTGGTGCCGCCGTGCTCGCCAGCGTCGGCCGCAGGGAGCTGAAGACCATCAACGGCATGCCCCGCACGGCGGCGACAGTCAAGGAAATTCCCCCGACCTTCAAACCGACTACTGAGGAGTCACGATGACGCAGAATCCCGACGCCCTGCGCGCCGACATCGAAGTAACCCGCCGGCGGCTCAGTACGAACGTTGACGCCGTGGCGGACAAGGTCACGCCCTCGCACATCGTCAACAGGCGGATGGACAGGATCAGGACCGCCGTCTTCGGTGCCCGCGATGACGTCCGGCAGGCGGCCGGCGACGCCGCCCACCAGGCCCAGGACGCCGTCTCCGGAGTTGCCGCGGAAATCGGCGACGCGCCGCAGATGATCGCCCGGAAGGCACAGGGCAGCCCCGTTGCCGCGGGCCTGATCGCTTTCGGCGCCGGCTTGTTGCTCTCAGCCCTGTTCCCGCCTTCGGAGAAGGAACGAGAGGCGGCCCAAGCGGTGAAGGAAGCCGCGCAACCGCTGGCCGAGGAACTGGGCCACGCGGCACAGGATGTCGCCGAGCACCTCCGCGAGCCGGCGCAGGAGGCCGTGCAGAACGTGAGGGACAGTGCCATGGAGGCAGCCGCGAACGTCAAGGACGAGGGCCAGGCGGCCGCTGCCGACGTCCAGGATCGCGCCACCACCGCCAGGGACAACCTCGGCGGCCAGTAAGCGCCCACACGCCGGGCCGCAGCCCCTGCCGTCGTCAGCCCCCACGACGGCGGTGGGCTGCGGTCCTGTCACGGGAACAGCGCGTTCAGCGCACTTCGAGGATCAGCGACAGCAACCTCGCCGCAGCCGGGCGGGCCGCGTGCTCCTCGGCCCACTGGGCCCGGGCCAGGGCCTTGCTGACCGCCTGCGTTGTGATGCCGAGCTCCTCGGCCACGGCCTTCTGCTGGCCGCGGACTCCCGGGGTCAGGAGATCCAGCACCCGCCATTCGGCGGCGGTGCGGTGCTGCACGACGTGCCCCAGCAGGCGCAGCACCGCTTCGGACTCGGCCGCTAATGCGGCCACCGGACCCTCCACCGCCACCGTCACCCGGTCCTTGCCGTAGCGCAGCCGGTCGACGGCGCGGCGTGCGTAGACCAGGCCGTGCCCGGAGGCGTCCTTGATCTGGTTCGGCAGCGGTTCGTTCACCGGTCCGACGCCGATCCCCACGTACCAGTGCCCGCCGCGGAGGGCGATCAATGCGGTCTCCACCGCCTGGTGCGGGCAGTCCACGATTCCCTGGACTTCGTCCTCCACGGAGCGATCGAAGTCCAGCCGCGCGGGAATGTGCCGCAGGTCCTTCAGGAGCTGCGGCACGAGGTCGCCGTCGTGGCGACTGTCGCGTTGATTGATCGTCAGCGTGAACATGTGGATCACAGCCTACCGGCAGGTATCTACGGGGCAAACGCGATGAAACACAGGTACTTGCAGCCACCAACCATGTTCAGCCTCGGCGTGCGTCGGCTTCCAGGCGCGGCGGCATTCCCTGGGCGATTCCCGAGCGCAGGTCCACGGCCCTGTAGCTCGAATCGAAGGAATCACCGCCGCCGCCGCTCAGTGCCGACGCGATGGCGAGGACGGCGTAGACAGGGAAGAATGACCAGGCGACCGCCCGCCAGCCGCCCCGCCAGGCGCCGGCCTGGCTTCCGTCGACGGTCTTCAGCGAACGCATTCCGGCGGCACGGTCACCCCAGGTCCCCACGGATCCCCAGATCATGCCGTATCCGTACAGGCCGAGGAACCAGAGCAGGCCCAACGATGAGTAAAAGAAGGCGTCGTTATAGCCCAGTTCCATCAGCGCGATGCTGTTCCGCATGGCTCCGCGGATGCCCAACGCAAGCAGCACCAGCAGCCCGAATGCCCCGAGGTACACGCCGCCGTCGAGAACACGGCCCCAAAAGTGCCGCGCCCCGCTGACCTCCACGTAGTAGCCGCCGCCGGCGGTGAATTGGCGCACCGGCCTGCCGCTCACGGCGTCGACGTGCCGGGCGCCGCTTGGTGTTCCGCCCGCCGGCTCAGCCACGGAGGGCATCAGTGCCGGCCAGGTCGATGTGGCGGTGGAAGATCCGTTCCCGTTTGGTCTTACCGGAGGTCCCTGCGCCGCCGGAGGCGATGATCCCGAACAAGAGAACGATGATGAGGACGTAGTGCTGGAAGGACACCCAGGCCATGCGGAACGGCCCGGGCCACCCGCCGTCGGAATTCCGCACGAACGCACTGCCGGCCGCAAGGCAGCCCAAGGTGCGCCCGGTGAAGAACAGGAAGCCGTAGACGGCCGAACCGAAGAACCAGGTTGCCAAGGCCACCAGTAGGGGCTGCCACTCGGAATAGCTGGTGCGGCTGCTGATGAAGTAAGCCAGGACGGCCGCGCCGCCGATCACGGCGATGTCCACGCCGAAGGCGCCCAGGACCTTGCCGGTGCCGGCCAGCACCACGGTTCTGCCGTTTCGGAGCGTGGCAGTTTCTTGCCGGGGGGTTTCAGTCACGGACATGGGTTCAGGCCCCGGCTCCGTCGACGACGGACGTCACCTTGGCGAGGGCCGTGGCCCGGCTGGTCCGGGCCACCAGCAACTTCGCCGCGCCGTCCACGTTCGTGGCTTCAAGCCCGTGCAGGGCGTCGGGCGAGGTGTAGATCGTGTAAAGCTCTGCGTCGTCCTCCCTGGCGCCGATCGCAGTGATGATCGTGACGCCACGGACGTCGGCGAATTCGCGCGCAGCCTTGGCTTCGAACTGCTCGGCGTCCAGGGTTTCCGGCTCGCCGTCAGCGGATTCGATTCCCGCGGCGTTGGCCAACTCCATCACAATGCCCGCCACGTCTTCCCGCCGGCAGAGGCTGAAACTGTGGCTGCCGGCACTGTCGACGATCTCCTGCAGGGCTACGCGGTCGTGCAGATAGCTGTAGAGCCACACCTTCTCGTTCGCGCCCTTCGTCAGTTCCGCGATGACAACCCGCTGGCTGAGCCTGCGCAGCGCCATGATGCCGCGGATGGCCTCGATGGCACCGATCCGGGTGGGTTCGCTCTCGCCTTCCAGGGTTACGGGGTACACGAAACCTTTGGTCAGCAGTGTCCGCAGCGCAACGTTGCAGATCAGTTCGTGGTGCTCGCGGGGGTGCGAGTTCAGCCAGGGAAGGGCCACCGCCTGCGGGTGCCTGATGCCGTCGATGGCAACGATTTCCTCGTCCGTCAGGGTCGGCAGGGCGTAGTCCGGGCTGTCCACCGCGGCAAGGAGGGCCAAGGCCGCGTCTGTATCGTCCTTCGTGAACGTGATTTCCGGTGCTGGGTTTTGGGCTTCTGTGCTCATCCGAGCAGTCCTCCGAGACTCTTGACGGGATTGGACAGGAACTTCTTCGCACCGTCCACGGTGTCGCTGACAGCATCCTTGACGCCGCTTGCGACATTCTTGGCGCCGTTCCATACGTCGCCGGCACGGTCACTGATCCAGCGGCCGGTCGCCTTGCCCCATTCGCTGTCCGCGATCATGTTGCCCAGTGCCCAGCCGCCGGCGATCAGGCCTGCGCCCACCACGATACCGATGCCCACCGGGTTGGTGAGCAGGCCTGCGGCCATGGCGAGGCTGCCCACGCCGCCAACCACGCTGAGGCCACCGGCGATTCTGTCGCCCGCGCCGCGCCATCCGTCGTGGCCGGGATTGAACATGTCGTGGACGCCTGTGAAGACCGCAAAGGGTGCCAGGGCCGGGCCGGCGAAACGGCCCCATTTGCCGAAAAGGTCCCCGGCCTTGCCGAATTTGGCAAGGAGTCCTTCCGCCTTGGTGAAGTTCACGAAGTCATCTGCCCAGCTGAAGGCCTTGAGGTTTCGCAGGCTGCCGCTGAAATCGAGGATCTTCTTGGTGGAGAGGTACTGCTTCCAGTCCTTGATGACATCGATGCCGTCTTTGATCTTCAGGCCGACGCCGAGGACGTTCTTGCCCCAGTCCAGCAGGGTGCTCCCCGGGCTTCCGTCCGAACCGCCCGAACCCGAGCCGCTGCTACCGGAAATGCTCCCCGTGCTGCCCTCGCTGGTCTTCTCCTGCTGGTCCGCATTTGCCTTGAGGTCCTTGGAGCCTTTCTCCAGCATTCGGGCCACCGCCATGAGGCTTTGCCGGTGGGAACCGTTCCACTCCTGCTTGAATTGCTGGGCATCGCTGCCCTTCCAGGACGAGTTTTCGTTCACGAGCCGGGTCAGGTTCTGGCCCTGCGACTGCAGCGATTGGGATGCCCGCTGAAAGTCCTTGGCCAGCGACCGCAGCTGCGCGACATCGGCTCCATAGAAGCCCGCCATCCGGGTCCCCCTTCTCCGTGTTTTTGCCAGTTCCGCCCCAGCCTATGGACCGGAGTTCCGCCGCGTCGATGGGGATCCCTCCCCATGTGGACAGCGGCCCGATGCCGGTCCGGCACCGCTCGCGGCACCCCGTTAAGCGCGGCACCCCCTTTAAGCAGCGAGGGCGGCAGTCCAGGTTCACATGGAACCCGGCCTGCCGCCGTCGTGCAAGTCAAACGGTGGGGAGCCGCTAGTGGCCTTCTGCCTCGAAGCGCTTGATGGAGGCTTCCAGCTCGGCCTCGGCGGCGGCACGGTCGGCCCAGCCTTCGGCCTTGACCCACTTGCCCGGCTCGAGGTCCTTGTAGCGGGTGAAGAAGTGCTCGATTTCCTTGATGAGGAATTCGCTGACGTCCGAGACTTCCTGGATGTGGTCGAAGCGCGGGTCCGCGGGAACGCAGAGAACCTTGGCGTCTCCGCCGCCGTCGTCGGTCATGTTGAAGACGCCGATCGGGCGGGCCTCGACGATCACGCCGGGGTGCAGGTCGAAGTCCTGCAGGAGCACCAAGGCGTCCAGCGGGTCGCCGTCCTCGCCCAGGGTGTTCTCGAAGAAACCGTAGTGGGTGGGGTACTGCATGGACGTGAACAGGATGCGGTCCAGGCGGACGCGGCCGGTCTCGTGGTCAACTTCGTACTTGACGCGCGATCCCTTCGGGATCTCGATGGTGACGTCATGCTTCATGGAATGCTCCTTGACGGTATTGGCGTGGGCGCGGCAAAAGAACGGCCGTCGCCGCCGACTACTATTGAGGATATAGGGAGAGGTCCAGGTTTCTTGAACCGGGGGACATCAAGGAAGTTAAAGGACCACAAACCACATGAAGGCCCAGTTGCAGGCTGCCGCGCCGGAAACCCAGTCGGATGACCAAGGGACACCGGCCATAGAGGGAGCGGAGAAGTCCCGCAGGTCCCGGGCGATCAGCGGATTGCAGTGGCTGGGCCTCGTGGCAGCCATTGCCGCCCTCATCGTCCCGATGGTCCTCAACATCGCCCCGGCCTTCACGGCGCCGCAGCAGGCGTCCGCCGCCGGCCTTCCCCCCTGGCAGCGCGCGCCGGAACGGCTTTCGGCCTCCCGCGGCGTCGAACCGCTTGACCCTGCCGCCCCGCTTCCCCTGCCCGCCAAGCTCGCCACGCAGCTGGACGCTGCCCTGACGCCCGACGGCGGCGGCAACTTCACCGCGGTGGTCCAGGATGCGCTGAGCGGCGATGTCCTTTACGAGCGCGACGGCGGCAAGAACCGGGTGCCGGCGTCCAACATGAAGCTGCTCACCGCCGTCGCCGCGCTGCGGGCCATCGGCCCCGAGACCCGCTTCAGCACCCAAGTCCTGGCCGGCGCGAAATCCGGAACGGTGGTGCTGCGCGGCGGCGGGGACGTGCTGCTGGCTGCGGGACGTTCCGCGCCGGAGGAGGTCATGGGCCGGGCCGGGCTGCAGACCCTCGCCGCCGAAACCGTTCAGGCACTGTCGAAACGAGGCGTCACGGGACCGATTTCGGTGCAGCTGGACGACTCCCTGTTCACCGGCAAGGCGCTCAACCCCGCCTGGAGCCTGGAAGACGTCGACGCCGGCGAAACCGCTCCGCTGTTCCCGCTGGCGATGAACGGCGGCCGGGACGCCCCCGGTGCGGCGGGCGGGCCGCGGCCCCAGGACGCCGCGCTCGATGCGGCGCGGACGTTCACGGCCAAGCTGAAATCGGAGGGTGCCGCTGCGGGCCTCACGGTCCGGACCGCCGTCGTACGGGCCGTGGCGCCCGCCGACGCTGAGGTGCTGGCCGACGTCGAATCCGCCACAGTCCGCCAGCAGGTGGACCTCATGCTGGAGACCTCCGACAACTACCTCGCCGAGGTGCTGGGCCGGATGGCCTCGCACGCGTCCGGCGGGCCCGCATCCAACGACGGCGCCACCGCGGCAGTGCGGACGCAGCTCGGGCAGTTGGGGATCGACACCGCCTCGATGCGGCTTTCCGACGTGTCCGGCCTGTCGCCGGCGAACCAGGTGACCACCCGGCAGTTCGCCGAGGTGGTCCGGGCGATCACCTCGGGCACGGACACCCGGCTCCGGGCCGCGCTCGCGGGCTTCCCGGTGGCCGGGCTGACTGGCACCCTGGACGACCGGTACGTCGACGCCAGCACTGCCAGCGGGGCCGGGCTGGTGCGGGCCAAGACGGGCACGCTGAACTCCGTCATCGCCCTGAGCGGCTACGTGGTGGACGCCGACGGCAGGCTCCTGGTGTTCTCCTTCATCGGCAACGGACTCACCCCCGGCGCTGCGGGCAACAAGGTGGCGCTGGACCGGGCCGCATCCGCGCTGGCGTCCTGCGGCTGCCGCTGAAGCCGGGCCTCCGCGTGCAGCGAACTTAAGGGACGGCTGTCAGGGGGCTGTGTTCGAATGGGAAGCATGGAGTCCCAGCATCAAGCCAATCCATCAGCCACTGCGCAGTCACTGATCAACTGGGAGCTTGCCGCGTCCACGGCGGCCCGGCTCGCGCCGCCCGGCCCTGCCATGAGCCCGTCCGAGATCGGGCAGGCGGTGAACAGCCTGCGCCGCAGCGCCGAAATCTCCGTGCCCTACGTCCACGAGATCACCGGCCTGGAAGCCGCCCGGGACCTTCACGACTCCCACGTCCTGGTGGTGGACCGGGCCTCTTGGTCAAAGGCGAACACGCAGAGTTTCGCGGTGATGCTCCAGCCCGCTTTGCAGCAGATGCTCGACTCCCACAAGGGCGTCAGCCTGAGCCCCGCCGCGGCGGCCGCCAGCGGCGCGATCACTGGAAGCCAGCTCGGCGCCGTCCTCGCCTTCCTCTCCAGCAAGGTGCTGGGCCAGTACGATCCCTTTGCCGCGCTCGCCCCGGATTCGAAGACCCCTCCCGGCGGCCGCCTGCTCCTCGTGGCGCCGAACATCGTCTCCGTTGAACGCGAACTCAACGTGGACCCGGACGATTTCCGGCTCTGGGTCTGCCTGCACGAGCAGACGCACCGGGTGCAGTTCGCCGCGGCCCCCTGGCTGCGCCACCATATGCTCGAGGAAATCGAGAAACTGAGCAGCAACCTCCTCGGCAACGTCGATTCGCTCATGGAGCGCGCCAGCGCCGCCGCCCGGTCCCTCCGCGACCGCTCCGCCCCCGGGGACATTCCCCGCCGCGGAGCCATCCTTGACCTGCTGCAGAACCCCGAGGAGAAGGCCTCCCTCTCCCACCTCACCGCGGTCATGAGCCTGCTGGAGGGCCACGCCAACGTGGTGATGGACGCCGTCGACTCCTCCCTGGTGCCGTCCGTCAAGACCATCCGGCAGCGCTTCAACGCCCGCGGCAAGGACCGCGGCGTGGTGGAGAAGTTCATCCGCAACCTGCTGGGCCTGGACGCCAAGATGCGCCAGTACAGCGACGGCGCCAAGTTCGTCCGCGCCGTGGTGGCCGTCGCCGGGATGGAGGGCCTCAACCGGGTCTGGGAATCCGCCGAACACCTGCCCACCGAACAGGAAATCCACGACGCCAAGCTGTGGCTTGAGCGGATGGGTCTGTGAGCGCGGGGCCTACCAGCCCGGACCGCAGGACAAGCGGCCGACGGCGGCCCGGCCGCCTCGCGCCGGTCGTCGGCAAGGCGCGCAACCACTTGCGGGACGCCCTGGCGGCGGCCGGCTACCCCGAGCGGGTCCTCGTCGCCTGCAGCGGCGGTCCCGATTCCCTGGCGCTGGCCTCGGTGGCGGCGCATTTCGCCCGCCGCGGCAATGTTGACGGACGCCCGGTGTCCGTGGCCGCCGTCGTCGTAGACCATCAGCTGCAGGAAGGGTCCGCCGGGGTCGCCGCGGAAACCGTCGCCGTCCTGGAGGACCTTGGCCTTTCGCCGGTCCGGCTGCGCACGGTCGAGGTGGCCGCCACCGGCTTCGGGCCCGAGGCCGCGGCACGCGACGCCCGGCACGCCGCCCTCGAAGCCGCCGCCGAAGAACTGGGCTGCGGCGCAATCCTGCTCGGCCACACGCTGGACGACCAGGCCGAACAAGTCCTCCTCGGCCTCGCCCGCGGTTCCGGAACCCGCTCGCTGGCCGGGATGCGGCCCGCGCGCGGCAAGCTCCTGCGCCCTTTCCTGGGCCTGCGCCGCGATGAAACTCTCGAAATCTGCGCCGTCGAAGGGCTGGATCCCTGGCACGATCCGCACAACACGGACCCCGCGTTCGCGCGTTCGCGGACCCGGGTGGAAGTGATGCCGGTGCTGGAGGAGAAGCTCGGGCCCGGCGTCGCCGAATCCCTTGCCCGCACCGCGGCCATCCTGCAGCAGGACGCCGACTACCTGGAGGAGCTCGCCGCCGAACGCTACGCCGGTCTTGCGCACCGCACGGACGACGGCGTGTGGCTCCCCGAAGCCGCTGTCAGGGAACTGCCGCCGGCGCTTAGGTTCCGGGTGATCGCCAAGGCGGCGGCCGACGTCGGGGGCCAGCAACCCGGGTACAGTCGCCTCCAGGCGGCCGAGGCTCTGCTGCGGAGGCAGGGGTCGGCAGGTCCGGTCCAGCTGCCGGGCAACGTCAGCGTGTACCGGCTGTCGCTCGCCGGGCAGGCGGAGGAGAAACTGGCGCAGGCGAAGCAGCCCGGGCAGCCCGGGGTTCCCCGCGAAGCGGACGGCTGTGGGAAGCTAGTATTCCGGCATCACAAAACACCCCAACACTAGCCGCAGACCCGCATCAACACAGGAGCCATTGGTGGATTCAAACGACGTCCAGGCAGACCTCAAACACGTTCTCTACACCAAAGAGCAGATCCAGCAGCGGATCACAGAACTCGCAGCGCAGATCGACAAAGACTACGAAGGCCGCGAGCTCCTGATCGTGGGCGTCCTGAAGGGTGCCGTGATGGTCATGGCCGATCTCGCCCGCGCCCTGCACAGCCACGTCAGCATGGACTGGATGGCTGTGTCCTCCTACGGCTCCGGCACCCAGTCCTCCGGAGTGGTCCGCATCCTCAAGGACCTCGACACCGACCTCATGGGCAAGGACGTCCTGATCGTCGAGGACATCATCGATTCCGGCCTGACCCTCTCCTGGCTCAAGACCAACCTGGAATCCCGCGGCACCGCGTCCGTGGAAATCTGCACTGCGTTCCGCAAACCGGACGCCGCGAAGGTCGAACTGGACGTCAAGTACGTCGGCTACGACCTGCCCAATGAATTCGTGGTGGGCTACGGCCTGGACTACGCCGAAAAGTACCGCAACCTGGAGTTCGTGGGCACCCTGGCCCCGCACGTCTACGAGTAGCGAGCACGGCGCCGGGCACCCGGACATCGTGAAGGCGGCTTCCTGTTTGGGAGCCGTCTTTCGTTTATTCAAGTCTTTGTGCTTACCCTGTAGCCCTGTTGTGCCCCGCGGCGAGCGTGCAAGCACTTCGTGGGGGAATGTTTGCAAGCCAAGGGGAGGCAAAAATGAAAGACGAAACACGCACGCAAGGTCGCGGCAAGGTCCGCGCCCTGCTGGCCGGAGGACTGGTCCTCGGCGTAGGCGCCACAGTGGTCCTGGCGGCCTGGAACGATTCCGAGTTCGGCACCGGAACCTTCACCGCCGGCGCCTTCAACATGCAGGGCAGCACCGACGGCACGGCGTTCACGGACCACGCGTCGGCACCCGGCGCAACCCTGCCGTTCAGCCTCAGCCCGGACAACCTCGCCCCCGGCGACACGGTCTATGCGCCGTTCGCGGTGCGCCTTGCGGCGAACACGTCCACCGGCGCAACCGTCACAGTCAACGGCGCCACGGCCGGTGGCACCAGCATCGCCAACCTGAGCTACCAACTCCTGCAGACCACCAGCTTCGGCTGCGACGGCTCCACCACCGGAACGGACCTGGTGGCCGCCGGAACCGCCCTGGACGGCACGCTCAGCGGCGTGACCTTCAACCTCGACGCCGGTTCGCCCACCACGGACCCCGGTGACCCCGTCTTCCTGTGCTTCAAGGTGACCGCGGGTGCCAACCTCGTCCAAGGCCAGAGTGGCACTGCCACCTGGGAGTTGTCGGCCGCGTCGACGTCCTGACCCGGGCCGTGGGACCGGACATGAGCGGGCCGGCGATCGCTGGAAACACCCGCACAACCGGCACGCCCCGCACGAAGCTGCTGCGCGTGCGCGCGCTGCTGGCGGGCGGACTGGTGCTCGGCGTGGGTGCAACCATGACCCTGGCCGCGTGGAACGACTCCGAGTTTTCCACCGGGACCTTCTCGGCGAGTTCCTTCGCGCTGGAATCTTCCACCGATTCCGGCGGGACGTGGCAGGAACACGGCACCTCGGCGACGGCGGCCACCATGGCCTTCGACGCCGCCGGAGTGTCTCCTGGTGCGGTGAACTATGCCGCCATCTGGGTGCGGACCGCCTCCGGATCCCTGTCGGGGACTCTCGCGCTCCAGGGCGGCCAGCTCGCGCAAGGCGGCAACGCTGCCCTGTTCGCGGCTTTCGACTACCGGGTGGTCCGCTACAGCACGGGCAGTTGCGGTGCGGCCCAGTTCGGGGCCGGGTCCAGCTACATCGTGGGATCGTCGTCGTCGAAGGTCGTCCTGGGCACCGCCGGCAGCAGCACCGCGGTGGCCGCAAACGCGGGCAGCCCCGTGCAGCTCTGCTTCGAAATCACCATGAGGGCCACCGCGGACAACTCCCTGCAGGGGACCAGCAGCGGGGCCGTCTGGGAAATCAAGGGAACCTCGGACTCATGAGCCCGGGGACGGCGGCACGGCACCTCCGCGGAGGGACGCGGCAGGATGCCCGACGGCGAGGGCAACCGCGGCGGACCGGCGGTTTCCGCACGCGGCCCCGCCGGGGCGCGGCCGGCGTCGTGCGCGAAATCCTGCTGAACGTCGCTGCAGGCGGCGGGGCGCTGTGCATCCTGCTGACCCTCGCAGCAGTGGTCTTCCACTTTTCGCTCATCATGTTCAAGACCGGCTCAATGTCGCCCACCATGCCTGCCGGCTCGCTGGCACTGGTGCGCGAGGTGCCGGTCGCGGAGGTCCGGGTGGGGGACGTCGTCACCGTGGAACGCCAGGGGAAGCTGCCGGTCACGCACCGGGTCACCTCGCTCAGCCTCGGCAGTGACGGACGCAGCGGCGTGCTGACCATGAAGGGCGACGCCAACCCCGTCGAGGATCCTGCCCCGTACACGGTGTCCACGGTCCGCACGGTGATCTGGTCCGCGCCGGGCCTGGCGCAGTGGGTGGCCAAGGCCTCGAACCCGCTGGTCCTGGGCGGGGTGACGATCGCCGTCGCGGCCCTGGTCACCTGGGTGCTGTGGCCCCGGGAAGAACAGCCCGGGGAAGCACGGCCCGGTGAAGAACGGACCGCCGATGCCTAGGATCCGGAAGTCCTCCGTACGCGCAGCGGCCGCACTCTGCCTCGCGGCCCTGCTTCTGGGTGCCGTGCCGTCCGCGGCGCTCGCCGAACCGGACCTTCTCCTGGAGAGCCGCGGCCGCGCCCCCGCAACCCTGGCCCCGGGGACCACCAGCACCTGGATCCTCGGAATCACCACCAAGGAGGTCAGGCTCAATGACCTCTCGCTGCACCTCAGCGCCGCCGGATCCTTGCCGGACGCCGCGGACCACGGACCGGAGGACCTGCTCACCGTCGAGGTGACCGCATGCCCCGGCCGCTGGTCCGCGGGGCACTGCCCCGCAGGTCCGCAGGAGGTGATCCCGCGGACGCCGCTCGGTTCCGTTGACGGGACCGTCCACAGCCTTGACGTCCCCGACGGCGGCATCCCGGCCGGCGTCGAACTCCTGGCGGCGGTGACGCTCTCCCCGGCGGCAGGGAACACGGTGCAGGGCCTGTCCGTCAAGCTGACCGCAAGGGTCGACGCGGCGGGCGAGCCGCTGGCGCAGCAGCCCATGCAGGTCCCTGACGGTGGCCTCCCGCCGGGCGGCGCGCTCGCGGATACCGGTCTCCGGCTCGGCGGCCTGGCCCTGCTGGGTGCCGCCGCCGTCGTCGCCGGAATCCTCACTACCGCCTGGGCCCGCCGGACGACGGCTGCCCGCAACACCGCGGCACAGGCGGCGGAACGGAAGGCACGCACATGAGGGCGGGCACGGCGTCGGGCCGGTCCGGTTCGGGAAAGCTGACCGGAGCGCTGGCCACCGCCGGGCTGCTTGCGGCGGCAGTGTTCGGACCCGCGGCGGCCGGCACCACCGAGGCCGTATGGCAGGACTCGGACTTCGCCAAAGCGGCACTTTCCGCGGCAACGCTTCCCGTCCCCGTGGTCGACAGCTGCACCCTGACCACCGGCGGGATCCAGAGCACGATGGTGGTGAACTGGCACTTCCCGAGCGGCACTACCTTGGTGGCCCCTGCGAACCTGGACGTCACCATCACCGGCGGCGGGCTGCTCGATCCCGTGCTAGGTGCCCTGGTTCCCAGCAGCCTCGGCACCACGGGGTCGGGGCCCTCGTACACCACCACCGCGACCGTGGCGAGCCTCAGCCTCGGGAGCGTCGCGTACGAGGTTTCCCTGCGGTCCAAACAGGGCAGCAACTGGGTTTCCGGCTGGGCCGTCGCCCGCGGCACGAAGCCCGCACTCGGCTCGGCGACATGCGCTCCGGCCTGATCAACGGGTACGTCCGCGGTGTACGCCGAGAGGGAACTTTTGCCAAGAGCTATGCGTGAATTACTCGGAACGGTGTAAACCTAGAACTGTCGCAGCACCGCACGCGCATAGAACGCTGCGCCCTACAGCACTACCAGGAGGGACGGGGCCTGGCCCCGGAATAGATGAAAGCTAAGAGTTTCTTCAAAGGCCCAGGCATCTGGATTGTTGTCGTGGTCGCCCTGCTCCTGGTGGCCTTCGCGACCCTGGTCCCCGGCGGGTCCACCCGGATCGACACCGACAAGGGCCTGGAGCTCCTTGCCCAAAGCGGCAAGGTGGACCAGGCAAAGATCTTCGACGCGGAAAACCGCGTGGACCTGGTGCTGAAGGACAACCTGGTCATCGACGGCCAGGACAAGGGCAAGAATGTCCAGTTCTTCTATGTAAACCCGCGCGGCGCTGACGTCGTCAAAGCGGTAACCAATGCCAAGCCGAGCAAGGGCTTCACCGACCAGCCCGTCGAGAACAACTGGTTCTCCGGGCTGTTCTCTCTGCTGGTTCCGGTGCTGCTGCTCGGCGTGCTGTTCTGGTTCCTGCTCTCCCGCATGCAGGGCGGCGGTTCCAAGGTCATGCAGTTCGGCAAGTCCCGGGCCAAGATGATCAGCAAGGACATGCCGCAGGTGACGTTCGCGGACGTGGCCGGTGCTGACGAGGCCGTGGAGGAACTGCAGGAAATCAAGGAATTCCTGCAGGAGCCCGGCAAATTCCAGGCCGTCGGCGCCAAGATCCCCAAGGGCGTGCTGCTGTTCGGCCCTCCCGGTACCGGCAAGACCCTCCTGGCCCGCGCCGTCGCCGGCGAGGCCGGGGTGCCGTTCTTCTCCATTTCGGGCTCGGACTTCGTGGAAATGTTCGTCGGTGTGGGCGCCTCCCGCGTCCGCGACCTCTTCGAGCAGGCCAAGGCCAACAGCCCGGCCATCATCTTCGTTGACGAGATCGACGCCGTCGGCCGCCACCGCGGTGCGGGCATCGGCGGCGGCAACGACGAACGCGAGCAGACCCTCAACCAGATGCTCGTCGAAATGGACGGCTTCGACGCCAAGACGAATGTCATCATGATCGCGGCCACCAACCGCCCGGACATCCTGGACCCGGCCCTGTTGCGCCCGGGCCGCTTCGACCGGCAGATCTCCGTGGACGCCCCGGACCGCCTGGGCCGCGAACACATCCTGCGCGTCCACTCGAAGGGCAAGCCGCTGGCTCCCGGCGTGGACCTGAACGCCGTCGCCAAGAAGACCCCCGGCTACACCGGTGCGGACCTGGCCAACGTGCTGAACGAGGCCGCCCTGCTGACGGCCCGCTCCAACGCCCAGCTCATTGACGACCGCGCCCTCGACGAAGGCATCGACCGTGTCATGGGCGGCCCGCAGAAGCGCAGCCGCGTCCAGAAGGAGCACGACCGCAAGCTCACCGCCTACCACGAAGGCGGCCACGCCCTGGTGGCGGCAGCCCTGCACAACGCCCCGCCGGTCACCAAGGTCACCATCCTGCCGCGCGGCCGCGCCGGCGGCTACACCATGGTGGTGCCAGACGAAGATCCGCAGGGCTACACCCGCAACGAGCTGCTCGACCGCATGGCTTGGGCGATGGGCGGCCGCGTCGCCGAGGAAATCGTCTTCCACGACCCCACCACGGGTGCGTCCAACGACATCGAACAGGCCACCAGCACCGCCCGCCGCATGGTCAGCGACCTCGGCATGAGCGAGAAGGTCGGCACCATCAAGGTCAGCGGCGGCGATTCCGATCCGCTGACCGGCCGCGGCGGCAACGGCGCCGCACCGATCATCTCGAACCAGTTGGCCGCGCTCATCGATGACGAGGTCCGCCGGCTCCTCGATGAAGCGCACGACGAGGCGTACCAGATCCTCACCGAAAACCGCGACATCCTGGACCAGATCGCCCTCGAACTGCTGGAACGCGAAACCATCAACCAGTACGACGTCGAGCGCCTCACCGCCGGTGTCCGCAAGCCCGTCGTCCGTCCGATCTGGCTCTCGAAGGAGACCCGCCCGGTCCAGCACATCGCCCCTGTCCTGTCCTCCCGGGAACGCGCCCAGCTCGCCGCCGAGGCGGCCGCCCGGGCAGCCGCCGGCGAGGACGGCGAAGGCGAACTGCTGCCGCCGGCATTGGCCCACCCGGCAGCGGAACGGCCGTACGACAGCGGGGTTCCCGGACACGAGTCGCAGCGTCCCGCAGGTCACACAGAGCCCGAGGCGGGCACCGACGTCGTACATCGCGGCTAAGCTTTCTGCTGTGACTCACATCGACGACGACGACTTCAGTGGTGCCTTCGGCGTGGTGTCCGCCGGTGAAACGGGCGGTTCCCACGGCCACGGCAAGCACTCCAACAAGGTGGACCGGCCACGGATCGAGGCCGCTGTGCGCGAGATCCTGCTCGCGATCGGGGAGGACCCGGACCGCGGCGGACTGATGGACACTCCCAAGCGGGTAGCCAAGGCCTATGCCGAGGTGTTCGCCGGCCTCCACCAGGATCCGGCGGAAGTTCTGTCCACCACCTTCGACCTTGACCACGAGGAACTCGTGCTGGTGAAGGACATCCCGTTCTACTCCACTTGTGAGCACCACCTGGTCCCGTTCCACGGCGTGGCCCACGTCGGCTACATTCCGTCGCACGACGGCAGGGTCACCGGGCTGAGCAAGCTGGCCCGGCTGGTGGACATCTACGCCCGCCGCCCGCAGGTGCAGGAACGGCTGACCACCCAGATCGTTGAGGCCCTTGTGGAGCACCTCAGCCCCCGCGGCGCCATCGTCGTCGTCGAATGCGAGCACATGTGCATGTCCATGCGCGGCATTCGGAAGCCCGGCGCGAAGACCGTCACCAGTGCGGTGCGCGGTCAACTCCATGACCCGGCTACCCGTGCCGAAGCCATGAGCCTCATACTCGGAAGGTAAAAAGACCATGGATTCCCTCGCAGCAGCACCCGGAACAGGACCAGCAACCAACCCCCTGCCCATCCTCCGCAAACCACGCGCGGCGGCCCGCTTCGAGGACTTGCCCGCGGGCCGCACCGTGGTCATGGGGATCCTGAATGTCACCCCTGATTCCTTCAGCGACGGCGGCAAGCACCCGACGGCGGACACCGCCATCGCGCACGGCCTGCGGATGTTCTACGCCGGGGCGGACATCATCGACATCGGCGGCGAATCCACCCGCCCGGGCGCCGAATCCGTCACCCCCGAAGAGGAACAGCGCCGCGTCCTGCCGGCCGTCCAGGCCCTGGTCAAGGCCGGCGCCCTGGTCAGCGTCGACACCACCCACACCTCCACCGCGGCGGCGGCCATTGAAGCCGGCGCGGCGATCGTCAACGACGTCTCCGGCCTGACCATCGAACCCGGCATGGCCGAACTCATCGCCGCCAGCAAGGTGAAATACGTCCTCACCCATCGCCGCGGCGACGCCGAAACCATGGACAGCCTGGCCGAATACGGCAGCGTGGTGGACGAAGTAGTCGAGGAACTCAAGGGTGTCCGCGGCAAGCTGTACGCCGCCGGCGTCGCGCCCGAGCAGATCATCGTGGACCCGGGCCTGGGCTTCTCCAAGAACGAGGCCCAGAACTGGGAACTCCTCAAGCACATCGGCAAGCTGGACGCCCTGGGCCACCCGATCCTCGTCGGTGCGTCCCGCAAGCGTTTCCTGGGCAGCCTGCTGACCGTCGCCGGCAAGGCGGCCGCTCCGGAAGAGCGCGACCACGCCACCGCGGCGATCACCGCGATCAGCGCCGCCCGCGGCATCTGGGGCGTGCGCGTGCACGACGTCGGCCCCAGCCTTGACGCGGTCAAGGTCGCCGCGCGCATCCGGCACTGAAGCTGCGTATCCGAACTGAATTAGGGGAAGCGTTTGGACAAGATCACGCTGACGGGAGTCACCGCCGTCGGATACCACGGGGTGTTCGACTTCGAACGCCGTGAAGGGCAGCCCTTCGTGGTGGACGCGGTGCTGTACACGGATTTCTCCCGGGCGGCAGCGACGGACGAGATCGAGCACACCGCGCATTACGGCGAGGTGGCGGGGTACATCGTGTCCGAAATCACCGGTGAGCCGCTGAACCTGATCGAAGGGCTCGCGGTCCGCATCGCCGAAGGGATCCTGGCCGGCTACCCCGTGTCCGCCGTCGACGTCACCGTCCACAAGCCGAAGGCTCCCATCGAGGTGCCGTTCGGCGACGTGACGGTCAGCGTGCACCGGGAGCGCTCATGAGCGGTCCAGCCAAAGCCATCCTGGCGCTCGGCAGCAACCTGGGGGAGCGGAACGACACCCTGTCCACTGCGGTCGCGGACCTCGTGGACCGGCCCGAGGTTCGCCTGCTCGGCGTTTCCCCGATCGTCCAGACCAAGGCGGTGGGCGGACCCGCGGGCCAGCCCGATTTCCTGAACATGGTGATCGCCGTCGAGACCACCCTTGGTCCGTACGAACTGCTCGGGCACTGCCACAGTGTCGAACAGAAGCACCACCGCGTCCGCGAAGTCCGCTGGGGTCCCCGGACCCTCGACGTCGACATCATCACCTACGGCGAGCTGCGCAGCGACGATCCCGAACTCACCCTGCCGCACCCGCGCGCCGCGGAGCGCGCCTTCGTCCTCTACCCGTGGGCACAGCTGGATCCTGCCGCGCGCCTGAACGGCGAAAGCGTGGCCGAACTCGCAGTGAAGGCGCAGGATTTCCCGGGGCTGCGGCCTTTCGACGGTTTCGACGGCGACAACACCCGAAGCAGCGCGTCGGATGCCGTCGCCGGCACCGTCCCGAGGGCGGAGCCGGCATGAAAGCGATGCGCCCGGCCGCCCTGCTGATCATCGCCGTCGTCCTCGCGGCAGCGGGTTGGCTGACCGTGGTCGCCACCAACCGCTACGGCCTGGCGACGCCGGTCCTCCCGGCCTCGGCCCTGGTCACCATGGGGGTCATCGCCGTGATCACCCTCGTCATGGGCATCCGCGTGCTGCGCTGGCGCAACGGCAAGAAGAAGTCCCTGCTGAACCCGATCCTGGCTGCGCGGACGCTGATCCTGGCCCAGGCCTGCGCCTATGTGGGTGCGATGCTGCTGGGCTGGCACGCCGGGGTCGTCGTCGAGCAGCTTCGGATCTGGAACTTCCGCAGCGACCAGCCCATCCTGTGGTTGGCCCTCATCATGGGCGGCGGCGGACTGGCCATGGTCATTGTGGGCCTGGTGGTCGAACGTTTCTGCCGGATCCCCCCGGAAGACCTCGAAGGCGGCAGCGGAACCGCCGGTCCGCGGCGCGGGGACGCCAAGGGCGAAGGTGAGTATGCATACCGCCGCGATTGATCCTCCCGGCATCGAGTGGCGGCGGGTCTCGCCAAAGTATGTGACCGTGCGCCTGGTCGAATGGGCCGCCGGAAACCTGCTCTTCGTGGCGCTGCTGAGCCTTCCGCTCGTGTTTGTCCTGCTGGGCTGGTGGCTGTGGCCGCCGCTGTGGCTTGCCGTTGCCGTCCCGGCGGCCATGTTCCTGCTCGCCCTGTGGCGCCTTGTGCTGATCCCGCGCCAGGTCCGCGCCATCGGCTACGCCGAACGCGACGAGGACCTCCTCATCCGCCGGGGCATCTTCTACCAGCGCACCATGGTGGTGCCCTATGGGCGCATGCAGTACGTCGACGTCGCCGTGGGCCCGGTCGAGCGTGCGCTCGGCCTGTGCACGCTGAAGCTGCACACGGCGTCGCCCGGCACGAACGCACTGCTGCCCGGTCTCCCGGCCGCCGAAGGCGCCCGCCTCCGCGAACAGCTCACCGCCCGCGGCGAAGCGCGGCTGGCAGGTCTGTGAGCGGGTGTCCGTGGACGTGAACCGGGAAGCGCCCGCCGTCGACGCCGACTGGCATCGCGTGCACCCGGCGTCGCCGTTCGTGCGGGGCTGGGTGGCGCTGGTCGCCGTCGTCGTCTTCTTCGGACGCGACATCTTCGAACGCGCGCTGCAAGGCCGCGAGCTGGTCGACGAGGGCCTCAACGGGCGCATCGTGTGGCTCCTGGCCGGCGGCGCCGCACTGCTGCTGGTCACCGTGGCCGGCTTCGTCCTCAGCTGGTACTTCACGCGGTACCAGCTCAGCGAAGGCTACGTCCGCGTCAACACCGGCTTCCTCTTCAAGCAGCAGCGCCAGGCCCGGCTGGACCGGGTGCAGGCCATCGACATCGTGCAGCCGCTGCTGGCCCGGATCTTCGGGCTCGCCGAGCTGAAGTTCGAAGTGGCCGACGCCGGCGAATCGGTCGTGCGCCTGGCGTACCTGCCGATCGGGCAGGCCAAGCAGTTGCGCGCCACCATCCTGGGCCGGGCCGCGGGCATTGCACCGGGCACCGCCGACGGCGCCGAAGCCGCACCCGTGCCGGAGGCGCCGGAGCACGTGGTCCTCAGCGTCCCGCACGGCCGGCTGGTCGGCTCCCTCCTGCTGAGCGAGCAAAGTTTCTTCGTGGTGCTCGGTGCGATCACCTCGGTGGTGTTCTCGGTGCTCACCGAATCCGGCGCCGTGGTCCTCTACCTCATCCCGGCTGTCCTCGGCCTCGGCGCGGCGTACTGGAAGTCATTCAACAAGGGCTTCAACTTCACCGCGGCGATCTCGCCGGACGGCATCCGCCTCCGCTACGGGCTGCTCGACACCCAGGCGCAGACGGTCCCGCCGGGCCGGATCCAGGCCCTGCGGATCACGCAGCCGCCGCTGTGGCGGATCCTCGGCTGGTACCGCATCCAGGTCAACGTGGCCGGCTACGGCGGCAACCCCGGGAACGACAACGCCGCCCGCACCACGTTGCTGCCTGTCGGCGGGATGGGCGAAGTGATGCAGACCCTCGCACTCGTGCTGCCCGATCCTGGCACCCCGGATCCGTACCCGGTGTTTGCCGCGGCCTTGAACGGCCTGGATTCCGACGCCGGATTCACCACCACTCCGCGCCGTGCCCGCTTGCTGGCACCGCTGGGCTGGCGCAGGAACGCCTTCCTCGCCACCGGCACCGCCCTGTTGCTGCGCTCCGGCCGGTGGTGGCGGCAGCTGGTGCTTGTGCCGCACCAGCGCACCCAGTCCATGGCCCTGAGCCAGGGGCCCGTGGCGCGCCGCTTCGGGGTGGCGGACCTGGTGCTGCACACCACCGCCGGCCCCGTGGTGCCGCGGCTGATCCAGGCCGACGTCGGCGAAGCGGTTGCGCTGTTCGATCAACAGGCCGCTCGGGCCAGGGAAGCCCGGAAGCGCCAGACCAGCGAACAGTGGCTGGCAGAACTCTCGAAGGCCGGCTCCCTGCCGGTGCCCGCACGGCTGCAACCCGCGCAGCCGCTCCAACCGCCCGCACCGCTGCAGCCCGCGCAGCCGCTCCAACCGCCCGCACCGCTGCAGCCCGCGCAGCCGCCCACGAACGCAACCCCCACAACCCAGGAGGAACCCCATAATGGCTAGGCCCGGACGACTCGGCATCGGAATCATCGGTGCCGGCAAGGTGGGCGCGGTGCTCGGTGCCGCGCTGCGCGGGGCCGAGCACACCGTCGTCGGGGTTTCCGCCGTCTCCGAAGCGAGCCGGGAGCGCGCCGACATCCTGCTGCCCGGCGTCCCCGTCCTGGAAATCCAGGAAATCGTGGAACGCGCCGAACTCGTGCTGCTCGCCGTGCCGGACGACGTGCTCGGCGAACTCGTCGAGGGATTGGCCAAGCTCGGGGCCTGGCAGCCGGGCCAGTTGGTGGCGCACACTTCGGGCCGGTACGGCGTCGGAATCCTGCAGCCCATCCGCGTAGCAGGGGCGATCCCGCTCGCGCTGCACCCTGCCATGACCTTCACCGGCATGAGCCTGGACCTCACCCGGCTCCAGGACTGCACCTTCGGGGTCACGGCGGACGCCGCGATGCTGCCGATTGGCCAGGCCCTGGTAATGGAGATGGGCGCCGAGCCCGTGATCATCGCCGAGGCGGACCGCACCATCTACCACGCGGCCCTTGCCCACAGCTCGAACCACATGGCCACGCTCGTGGCGCAGGGCTCGCAGCTGCTGCGCGAGATCGGCGTCGAGCAGCCCGAGAACATGCTCGGCCCGCTGCTGCGTGCCACCCTCGAAAACGCCCTCGCCTCCGGCGAATCCGCGCTGACCGGACCGGTGGCGCGCGGCGACGCCGGCACCGTCGCCGACCACGTGCAGGCACTGCGGGAACACGACGCCACCGGCAGCGGCGATATCCTGTCGGCGTACCTCGCGATGGCGCGCGCAACCGCGCTGCGCGCCGCGAAGCGCGGGCTGCTCAACGACGGGCAGTTCAGCGGGATCGACGCCGCACTCGGCGGCAACGGCACAACGGACACCTCGGAAGGCAACTGACCATGGCAATCAAGCTCGTCACCACCGCTGTGGAACTGCGCGCCGAGGGCGCCCGGCTCCTCAGGGAAAAGGGCGGCAGCTCGCTTGGTTTCGTCCCCACCATGGGGGCCCTGCACTCCGGGCACGCCGCCTTGGCGCGCACCGCCGTCGCCGCCAACGACGTCACCGCGGTCTCGATCTTCGTGAACCCGCTGCAGTTCGGCGACGCCGTGGACCTGGACCGCTACCCGCGCACCCTCGAAGCGGACATGGAGCTCCTCGACGCCGAAGGCGTGGACCTCGTGTTCGCCCCCGCCGTCGAGGAGGTCTACCCGGACGGCCAGCCGCTGGTCCGCGTGACTTCCGGCCCGCTGGGCGAAAAGTGGGAGGGCGCCTCCCGCCCCGGGCACTTCGACGGCGCACTCACCGTCGTCGCGAAGCTGCTGCACTATGCCCTCCCAAGCTGTGGTGTCCCGGCCGGTCCCGAGGCCGACGGCGGGGCTGCCGCGTACCGGGCGTACTTCGGCCAGAAGGACGCGCAGCAGCTCGCGCTCGTCCGCCGCATGGTGGCCGACCTGAACTTCCCGGTGGAGATCGTGGCCGTCCCTACGGTCCGTGCCGAAGACGGCCTGGCCCTGTCCAGCCGCAACCGTTTCCTCAGCGACGAAGAGCGCGACGCCGCGCTGGTCCTTTCCCGCGCCCTCCGCCTGCTGGAGCAGCGCGCCAAGGCACACGAACCGCTCGACCTTCCCTCCGCCGTCGATCTCGTCCGTTCCCAGCCGCTCGTGGAACTGGACTACTTCGACGTCGTGGACCCGCGCACACTCGAGCCCCTCGCCGAGAACTGCCAGGACACGCCCTTCCGCGGCGAAGGCCTGGCGATCATCGCCGCCAAGGTGGGGCCTGTCCGGCTGATCGACAACATTCCGCTGGATTCCTAAAACGAATTTGCTGTTTGCTGCTGACGGGAATGCTGCAGCGTCCTAGACTGTTGCAGTTTTCAAGGTTGATCTCCGGCCGACTCCGCACCCAAACCTGAGGGACCCCCATGTCTACCGACATCACGTCCGATGCCCACGGCAATCCCGTGCAGACCACAACCGTCACAGAGAAGATGCCGCGCGAATCCGTCACGGTCATCGTCACGCTCCTCGTCGCCACCTTCGTGGTGATCCTCAACGAAACCATCATGAACGTCGCCCTGCAGCGGCTCATGACCGACCTCGCGATCGATGCCCCCACGGTCCAGTGGCTGTCCACCGGCTTCATGCTCACCATGGCCGTCGTCATTCCGACCACCGGATTCATCCTGCAGCGACTCACCACCCGGGCGGCGTTCCTGCTGGCCATGGGCCTGTTCAGCGGCGGCACCCTGCTGGCTGCCCTGGCGCCGGGATTCCTGGTGTTGCTGCTCGCACGGATCGTCCAGGCCAGCGGCACCGCCATCATGCTGCCGCTCCTGATGACCACCATCCTGACCCTGGTTCCGCTGTCCCGCCGCGGCGCCGTGATGGGCAACGTGACCATCGCAATCTCGGTGGCCCCGGCCCTCGGCCCCACCGTGTCCGGCATCATCCTGGACCACTTCTCCTGGCGGTTCATGTTCATCTTCGTGTTGCCCGTTGCCCTGGCTGCCTTGGGCATCGGCGCGCGCTACCTGAGCAACGTCGGCGAGCAGGGCTCCATCAAGCTCGACTTCCTCTCGGTGCTGCTCACGGTTCCGGCCTTCGGCGGCGTGGTCTATGGACTGAGCCAGATCGGCGGCCACGCCGGAGCTACGGCCGTGCCCCTGGCCGCACTCGCCATCGGCGTGGTCTGCATGGCGGTATTCGTGCTGCGCCAGCTGAAGCTGCAGAAGGGCGCCGCCCCGCTGCTGGACCTGCGCGCCTTCAACTTCCGCATGTTCACCGTGTCCACCATGCTCATGGTGGTGGCCATGATGGCGCTTTTCGGCGGGGTCATCCTGCTGCCGCTGTACCTGCAGAACGTGCTCCACCTGCCGCCGCTGGAAACCGGCCTTGCCCTGCTTCCCGGCGGCCTGGCCATGGGCATGCTCGGACCGGTCATCGGCCGGATCTTCGACAAGGTGGGGCCCCTGCCGCTCACCGTCACCGGTTCCGTCCTGATGGTGCTCACCCTCTGGCAGTTCAGCGCCCTGAACCAGTCCAGCCCGGTCTGGTGGGTGATCGTCTTGCACGTCGTGCTGAGCTTCGGCCTGGCGCTGCTGTTCACCCCGGCCTTCACCACCGGGCTCAACCCGTTGCCGCCGCACCTCTACTCGCACGGCTCTGCGATCATGAGCACCCTGCAGCAAGTGGCCGGCGCCGCCGGCACCGCTCTGCTGATTTCCATCTTCGCCGTTGTGTCCGCGGCATCCGGATTCGTGGCCGGCATGCAGGCGGCCTTCCTCACCGCTACTGTCATTGCCGTCATCGCCGTGGTGCTTTCCGCGATGATGCGCAAGACCGAAGGGGCAGCGGGACACTAAGCCCGCCTTCCAATCAGTGCCCGACGGCGCCGCATCACCACCGGTGGTGCGGCGCCGTTTGTCTGTTGCCGTTGAGCACATGCTCCCTGGAGGTGATGTGGAGCGGACATATTGGCCTTTTGCGCATTCCTCGCTGCGGGCAGGGGACATGTCCGGCGATGTGACCGGCCTCATAGAGGCGCTTTCAGGCAGGTTTGGTCCCTGGGAGGGCCGGACTACCCCGGGTTTCCGCGGGATTTCGGGGCGCAGAAGGACTGCGACCGCGATTTGCCGGGGTGCTGCCAGGACGTGTAATGTTTTCTGAGTCGCCGCCGCTGAAGCGGAAAAATTGCGACAGACTCCCCTTCAAACGGAAGCCAATGACTGGTTCGCTTTACCGCGTCCGGCTGCGGCTCCGGGAGTCCCCTGACCGGTTTTATCCCGAACAGTTTCCGAATCCGGAAGTTGCGGCGGGAATGCCGATCTGGTAAGTTTGAAAAGTTGCTCCGGAGCGATCCTGAATGTTTGGTTTGGGTGGTGCCGGGTGTGTCTGTTGTTTGAGAACTCAATAGTGTGCCAAGTTTGTTGATACCGATTTTTTATGAATTGGTTATTTGCCGGGTTGCCCGCACCCCCGTGTGTGGTGGCCTGGTTTTTAGCTGGTTTCAAATTTTGCAACTGTTTGGTCTTCTTTTTCCGGGGACTGATGGTTGTGTCTGTTTTTGTTTTACTTCAACGGAGAGTTTGATCCTGGCTCAGGATGAACGCTGGCGGCGTGCTTAACACATGCAAGTCGAACGATGATCTCCAGCTTGCTGGGGGGATTAGTGGCGAACGGGTGAGTAACACGTGAGTAACCTGCCCTTGACTCTGGGATAAGCCTGGGAAACTGGGTCTAATACCGGATATGACCTTTCACCGCATGGTGGGGGGTGGAAAGCTTTTGTGGTTTTGGATGGACTCGCGGCCTATCAGCTTGTTGGTGGGGTAATGGCCTACCAAGGCGATGACGGGTAGCCGGCCTGAGAGGGTGACCGGCCACACTGGGACTGAGACACGGCCCAGACTCCTACGGGAGGCAGCAGTGGGGAATATTGCACAATGGGCGCAAGCCTGATGCAGCGACGCCGCGTGAGGGATGACGGCCTTCGGGTTGTAAACCTCTTTCAGTAGGGAAGAAGCGAAAGTGACGGTACCTGCAGAAGAAGCGCCGGCTAACTACGTGCCAGCAGCCGCGGTAATACGTAGGGCGCAAGCGTTATCCGGAATTATTGGGCGTAAAGAGCTCGTAGGCGGTTTGTCGCGTCTGCTGTGAAAGACCGGGGCTCAACTCCGGTTCTGCAGTGGGTACGGGCAGACTAGAGTGATGTAGGGGAGACTGGAATTCCTGGTGTAGCGGTGAAATGCGCAGATATCAGGAGGAACACCGATGGCGAAGGCAGGTCTCTGGGCATTAACTGACGCTGAGGAGCGAAAGCATGGGGAGCGAACAGGATTAGATACCCTGGTAGTCCATGCCGTAAACGTTGGGCACTAGGTGTGGGGGACATTCCACGTTTTCCGCGCCGTAGCTAACGCATTAAGTGCCCCGCCTGGGGAGTACGGCCGCAAGGCTAAAACTCAAAGGAATTGACGGGGGCCCGCACAAGCGGCGGAGCATGCGGATTAATTCGATGCAACGCGAAGAACCTTACCAAGGCTTGACATGGACCGGATCGCTGCAGAAATGTGGTTTCCCTTCGGGGCTGGTTCACAGGTGGTGCATGGTTGTCGTCAGCTCGTGTCGTGAGATGTTGGGTTAAGTCCCGCAACGAGCGCAACCCTCGTTCCATGTTGCCAGCGGGTTATGCCGGGGACTCATGGGAGACTGCCGGGGTCAACTCGGAGGAAGGTGGGGACGACGTCAAATCATCATGCCCCTTATGTCTTGGGCTTCACGCATGCTACAATGGCCGGTACAATGGGTTGCGATACTGTGAGGTGGAGCTAATCCCAAAAAGCCGGTCTCAGTTCGGATTGGGGTCTGCAACTCGACCCCATGAAGTCGGAGTCGCTAGTAATCGCAGATCAGCAACGCTGCGGTGAATACGTTCCCGGGCCTTGTACACACCGCCCGTCAAGTCACGAAAGTTGGTAACACCCGAAGCCGGTGGCCTAACCCCTTGTGGGAGGGAGCCGTCGAAGGTGGGACCGGCGATTGGGACTAAGTCGTAACAAGGTAGCCGTACCGGAAGGTGCGGCTGGATCACCTCCTTTCTAAGGAGCCTCTAGTGACGCTCGCTGCTGCTGCATGGTGGTGGTGGGGTGTTGCCAGGAGATACAGCCCATTGCGCAGGCGTCTGTTCTGCGGTGGGTGCTCATGGGTGGAATATCAACGAATCAAACTGGTTTTGGCATGGCCCTGGTGGTTGTGTCCTGTGGTTAGTACGGTGTCTGCGCTTTCGGGTGTGGGTGTTGGGAACGCTTGCGGGGTGCGGTTGTTGGGGGTTGTGTTTGGTGCACTGTTGGGTCCTGAGGCAACAGGACCTGCGACGATGAGTTGCCGGGCCCGGTCGGGTGCCCCCTTTTTGTGGGGTGTTCTGGGGTTTCTGGTTTTCCTGTCCTTGCCGAGCGCGTGGTGTTCCTCCTTTTGGGGGGTGCTGTGTGGGGTGTGGGGGTTGGGGTTGTTGTTTGAGAACTACATAGTGGACGCGAGCATCTTGAGGCATGCGCCTGTTTTTGGACGGGTGTGTGTTGATAGCAATTTCTTTGAAGGACCCTGGCCCTTTGTGGGCCGTGGTTCTCTCGAGTTGAGTTTTTTGATCTGTGTGGTCAAGTTTTTAAGGGCGCACGGTGGATGCCTTGGCATCAGGAGCCGATGAAGGACGTAGGAATCTGCGATAAGCCTGGGGGAGTTGATAACCGAGCGGTGATCCCAGGATGTCCGAATGGGGAAACCCCGCACAACGCTGTGAGGTGATTGTGTGACCCGTACCTGAATATATAGGGTGCGTGGGGGGAACGCGGGGAAGTGAAACATCTCAGTACCCGCAGGAAGAGAAAACAAGAGTGATTCCGTTAGTAGTGGCGAGCGAACGCGGATCAGGCTAAACCGACCCATGTGTGATAGCCGGCGGGCGTTGCGTGGGCGGGGTTGTGGGGCAGTTGCGTGTTGGTTCTGCCGGACCGGCGGGGTGTGTGTGCGTGCATAGGCGAACGGTTTTGAAAGGCCGGCCGGAGAGGGTGTGAGTCCCGTAGCCGTAATGTGTTGTGCCGCCCTGGTGATTGTTCCCAAGTAGCACGGGGCCCGAGAAATCCCGTGTGAATCTGTCAGGACCACCTGATAAGCCTAAATACTTCCTGATGACCGATAGCGGACCAGTACCGTGAGGGAAAGGTGAAAAGTACCCCGGGAGGGGAGTGAAACAGTACCTGAAACCGTGTGCTTACAATCCGTCAGAGCGGGCTTGTTCCCGTGATGGCGTGCCTTTTGAAGAATGAGCCTGCGAGTTAGTGTTACGTCGCGAGGTTAACCCGTGTGGGGTAGCCGTAGCGAAAGCGAGTCTGAACAGGGCGAGTGTAGTGGCGTGATCTAGACCCGAAGCGGAGTGATCTACCCATGGCCAGGTTGAAGCGACGGTAAGACGTCGTGGAGGACCGAACCCACTTCAGTTGAAAATGGAGGGGATGAGCTGTGGGTAGGGGTGAAAGGCCAATCAAACTCCGTGATAGCTGGTTCTCCCCGAAATGCATTTAGGTGCAGCGTTGCGTGTTTCTTGCCGGAGGTAGAGCTACTGGATGGCCGATGGGCCCTACAAGGTTACTGACGTCAGCCAAACTCCGAATGCCGGTAAGTGAGAGCGCAGCAGTGAGACTGTGGGGGATAAGCTTCATAGTCGAGAGGGAAACAGCCCAGACCACCAACTAAGGCCCCTAAGCGTGTGCTAAGTGGGAAAGGATGTGGAGTTGCTTAGACAACCAGGAGGTTGGCTTAGAAGCAGCCACCCTTGAAAGAGTGCGTAATAGCTCACTGGTCAAGTGATTCCGCGCCGACAATGTAGCGGGGCTCAAGTACACCGCCGAAGTTGTGGCATTCACACAGTCTCCAAGCCTTTGTGGTTCAGGAGTGTGGATGGGTAGGGGAGCGTCGTGTGGGCGGTGAAGCTGCGGTGTAAACCAGTGGTGGAGCCTACACGAGTGAGAATGCAGGCATGAGTAGCGAAAGACGGGTGAGAAACCCGTCCGCCGAATGATCAAGGGTTCCAGGGTCAAGCTAATCTGCCCTGGGTAAGTCGGGACCTAAGGCGAGGCCGACAGGCGTAGTCGATGGACAACGGGTTGATATTCCCGTACCGGCGAAGAACCGCCCATACTGAGCGGGGGATACTAACCGCCCGAAACCTGCCCGACACCCCTTGTGGGTGAAGGGTTTTGGTGGAGCGCGGGACCTGATCCCGGGAGGTAAGCGTATTAACAGGTGTGACGCAGGAAGGTAGCCGGGCCGGGCGATGGTTGCCCCGGTCTAAGGATGTAGGGCGAACGGTAGGCAAATCCGCCGTTCTTGTGCCTGAGATCTGATGGGACTCCCGTTTGGGGGGATCCGGTGATCCTATGCTGCCTAGAAAAGCATCGGCGCGAGGTTCCAGCTGCCCGTACCCCAAACCGACACAGGTGATCAGGTAGAGAATACCAAGGCGATCGAGAGAATTATGGTTAAGGAACTCGGCAAAATGCCCCCGTAACTTCGGGAGAAGGGGGGCCCGGACCGTGAAGCCCACTTGCTGGGTGGAGCGGGTAAGGGCCGCAGAGACCAGGGGGAAGCGACTGTTTACTAAAAACACAGGTCCGTGCGAAGTCGCAAGACGATGTATACGGACTGACTCCTGCCCGGTGCTGGAAGGTTAAGAGGACCGGTTAGCCAGTAATGGCGAAGCTGAGAATTTAAGCCCCAGTAAACGGCGGTGGTAACTATAACCATCCTAAGGTAGCGAAATTCCTTGTCGGGTAAGTTCCGACCTGCACGAATGGAGTAACGACTTCCCCGCTGTCTCAACCATAAACTCGGCGAAATTGCAGTACGAGTAAAGATGCTCGTTACGCGCAGCAGGACGGAAAGACCCCGAGACCTTTACTATAGTTTGGTATTGGTGTTCGGAGTGGCTTGTGTAGGATAGGTGGGAGACTGTGAAACCCGGACGCCAGTTCGGGTGGAGTCATCGTTGAAATACCACTCTGGTCACTTTGGACATCTAACTTCGGCCCGTGATCCGGGTCAGGGACAGTGCCTGATGGGTAGTTTAACTGGGGCGGTTGCCTCCTAAAAAGTAACGGAGGCGCCCAAAGGTTCCCTCAGCCTGGTTGGCAATCAGGTGTCGAGTGTAAGTGCACAAGGGAGCTTGACTGTGAGAGAGACATCTCAAGCAGGGACGAAAGTCGGGACTAGTGATCCGGCGGTACATTGTGGAATGGCCGTCGCTCAACGGATAAAAGGTACCTCGGGGATAACAGGCTGATCTTGCCCAAGAGTCCATATCGACGGCATGGTTTGGCACCTCGATGTCGGCTCGTCGCATCCTGGGGCTGGAGTAGGTCCCAAGGGTTGGGCTGTTCGCCCATTAAAGCGGTACGCGAGCTGGGTTTAGAACGTCGTGAGACAGTTCGGTCCCT